>Ga0209504_1000009_pt1:435000-439342 | contig 439342 bp, 429 predicted proteins | sample COGITO_mtgs_1005_FD_184791 | JGI IMG/M metagenome (GOLD analysis project Ga0209504, IMG submission 184791) | Pelagic marine microbial communities from North Sea - COGITO_mtgs_100511 (SPAdes) (version 2) | ecosystem: Environmental > Aquatic > Marine > Epipelagic ... | reverse complement strand
CCGTTGGAGGTGGTCACAGTCGATCCTGCGATCGTTCCCGAGAACACCGCCGTATCGATGCCTGTGCCACCGTCGATAATGTCGTTCGCACCTGCGCCCGTGATGATGTCATCGCCTGCGCCGCCGTCAAGAGTTGTCCCGACCAAATCGTCGGACACTACGGGGGCTCCTTGCAGGGACACTTGAAGAGAGTAGGCCATCCCTACCGGCATTGGAAAAGTCAAATCAGAGTCCACGGCGACGAAGTAGACGCCGGCACTTGGGAACGAAACATGGAAGAAGGGATCTATATATGTGGGACTGCCGGCATCTTGAAGCCAGCCATCCGAATTAGAGAAAAGGACCGTTCCCTGTGCATCGTAGATGGTCAGCCGAAGGTTGTTTCCGTAAGTGACGTAATCAATATCAAAAGTAGCTTGGATACCTGCTGCTGAAACTGTGAAAGAATAAAACTCTCGTGCGGCATGCGAGATCGCCGTGATGGAGACGTGTGGCACTGTCACGTCGTGAACATCAGGGTTCTCATCCAATCCAAATAGACCGTCTAAACTGGTTGCGGTAGTAAAGCTGCCGTTCATAACAGACTGCGGCTTGTCCAGTTTTGCAGCATTTGCCCTATTCTGGAGAGTGCCTATCAGTACATCGTTATGATTGCTACCAATCAAGCGCTCCACGCCGCTGATTGTATCGATTCCTGCGCCAGAGGTGTCTTGAGCATCGGATACGCGTAAGTCAACTCGCACACCTGATGCAGATCTTGAGTAATCAACGGTGTCCTGATGAAATCCGCCGACTATGATGTCATTGCCTACACCAGAGACAATCCAGTCGTTTCCATCTCCGCCGACGAGGCGATTGTTCCCACCGCCGCCATCAAGATGATCAGAGTCTAGCCCGCCGATAAAATGATTGTCCTCGTTCCCTCCAAAAAGACGATCCGAGCCGCCGCCGCCGTCTACAAAGCCTGTGACCGTCCCAAATACGCCGTCATATAGATCATCGTGTTCGCCAAATTGAATGTCACCAGTAATAGTGCCGCTATTGTAAATGTTTGTGCAGCCCTGAGTGAGTAGAATGTGGCCTTCGATCAAACCTTCGTTTACTATCGAAAAATCTGGATAGACGTTGCCGCTATTAAAAGGGTTCTTTGGCTGGTAAATAGCGATATCGGCTCTGAGTGTGCCTGTGTTTTCGAATTTCAATCCAGCAAAAATCGTTTGAAATGCTAGGCCTATTGACAGGTTTTCGCCGACTGTTACCTCGGCCTCGACCAGACCGGTGTTGCGGACGGTGAGTTCGTTAAGCGGGTCGCCGATAGAAATTGCGGTGGCAGCATGGGTGCCTACGGCTCGCAACGTACCTGCGTTAAGAAGCGTACCGGAGCCGTAGCCATCGGCGATGCCAACGGCACCTGCCCCCGACACCAGAAAGTCTCCATAGTTCTGGAATTTGCTGGGCCCCGAAATGCCTGTCGCAACATCTCGGGCCTCAATGATGAAGCGACCTCGGTTTATGAACTCTGGCTGCCCCATAGCGATGCCGTTCACCAGGCCAGTAGCATGACCTTTTGTGGCAATCAGAGAAATCAGGCCATCATTGCTTATGGTTGAACCGTAATATCCAGTAGGCTCTCCTCCTTTGTGAGAAAAGAGAGTTGAGCTGCCAGACTTGTCCGACGTTACCCTAAGCGTTCCCGAGTTGAAGACCGAAGCGACTGGCCCATTGTAAGTGGGGGGCGCAGGAGGATTCGACACATAGGGTGCAGCGAGAACAATAGCGGCTGTGCGGTCGTCGTCCGTCAGGGCTATGCTAATGGTCTCGCCTGCCGCCACCAGAAGGTTAGTTCTAGTCTCTATTGTAGTCATACCAGCCCCCAGGAATTCTAATTCCGCTCACGCTATCTCATAGGGAAGAGCGATAGAAGGGCAGGCGCAGCGTTTAGGGCATGGTTACGCCGCGCCTGACTACGAGCACAAGCCTACCGCCCGAATTTCTGGAACTTGATTCGGTGCGGGATCAGGCTTTCGACGCCCAAGCCACGCTTCTTGTCTTCCTCATAGGCTTCGAAACTGCCCTTAAACCAGTCCACATGGATGCCGCATTCAAACAAGACTATGGGTGGCCAGGCGGCCCAGGAACCATCGGTCATGGGGGGATGACCAGCGAACGTCTTCGAGCCGGGCAGGATTTCAGAACAGCAAAAAGCCCCGCTGGCGAGCCATGCGGGGCTTTGAGATTGTTTGGGTGCGGGAGCAGGATTTGAACCTGCGACCTTCAGGTTATGAGCCTGACGAGCTACCGGGCTGCTCCATCCCGCGGCAAACGGTAGTGCAAAGGAAGAAGGGTTCGAGAGAACGGGCCCAAGTTTCGTAAAGGGTGCCCGTAAATACAATCATCTATCCGTCTGGTAGACCCGGCAGCGACCTACTCTCCCACGCCTTGAGACGGAGTACCATCGGCTCTGGAGGGCTTAACGACCGAGTTCGGAATGGGATCGGGTGGGGAACCTCCGACATAGCCACCAGGTCAACCAGGCGGATAGACGATTGTGAGAAGACATTGTCGTATTCGAAAATCGAATGAGTTTTGCTGAGAAACGATCAAGCCGATCGGATTATTAGTACCAGTAAGCTTCATGGGTCGCCCCACTTCCACACCTGGCCTATCAACGTGGTAGTCTTCCACGATCCTCAGCGAAGCCTTGTTTTGAGGTTAGTTTCCCGCTTAGATGCTTTCAGCGGTTATCTATTCCATACATAGCTACCCTGCTGCACAACTGGCGTCATGACAGGTCCACCAGAGGTATGTCCATCCCGGTCCTCTCGTACTAGGGACAGATCCTCTCAAGCTTCGAACACCCACGGCAGATAGGGACCAAACTGTCTCACGACGTTCTGAACCCAGCTCACGTACCACTTTAAATGGCGAACAGCCATACCCTTGGGACCTGCTCCAGCCCCAGGATGTGATGAGCCGACATCGAGGTGCCAAACTTTGCCGTCGATATGGACTCTTGGGCAAAATCAGCCTGTTATCCCTAGAGTACCTTTTATCCGTTGAGCGATGGCCCTTCCACGCGGGACCACCGGATCACTATGGCCGACTTTCGTCTCTGCTCGACTTGTCAGTCTCGCAGTCAGGCGGGCTTATGCCATTGCACTCGACGACCGATTTCCGACCGGTCTGAGCCCACCATCGCGCGCCTCCGTTACACTTTAGGAGGCGACCGCCCCAGTCAAACTACCCACCACGCCATGTCCCGGGACCGGATAACGGCCCTCGGTTAGACGTCAACGACAGTAAGGGTGGTATTTCAAGGATGGCTCCACCAGAGCTGGCGCCCCGGTTTCATAGCCTCCCACCTATCCTACACATACGGTCGCTAACGCCAAGGCGAAGCTATAGTAAAGGTTCATAGGGTCTTTCCGTCTGACCGCGGGAACCCCGCATCTTCACGGGGAATTCAATTTCACTGAGCCTGTGCTGGAGACAGTGGGGAAGTCGTTACGCCATTCGTGCAGGTCGGAACTTACCCGACAAGGAATTTCGCTACCTTAGGACCGTTATAGTTACGGCCGCCGTTTACCTGGGCTTCAGTTCGTCGCTTTCACAACTCCCTTTAACCTTCAGGCACCGGGCAGGCGTCAGACCCTATACGTCGCATTGCTGCTTCGCAGAGCCCTGTGTTTTTGCTAAACAGTCGCTACCCCCTGGCTTGTGCCACTCAGTCTAGGTTGCCCTAGGTGAGTCACGCTTATTCCGAAGTTACGCGTGCAATTTGCCGAGTTCCTTCAGCACAGTTCTCTCAAGCGCCTTGGTATGCTCTACCTGACCACCTGTGTCGGTTTCGGGTACGGTCTCTGCTAGAGTTATTTCCAGGGACAACTTCCCTACCAGGAGCAATCCAATAAGCCCTGATAAGTTACGCCATCCGTCACTTCTAGCTGGTGCAGGAATATTTACCTGCTTCCCATCGACTACGCTTTTCAGCCTCGCCTTAGGGGCCGACTAACCCTGCGCAGATTAGCTTTACGCAGGAACCCTTGGTCTTTCGGCGACAGTGTTTCTCACACTGTTTATCGTTACTCATGTCAGCATTCTCACTTCCGATACCTCCAGTCAGGCTCACGCCTGGCCTTCATCGGCTTACGGAACGCTCCGCTACCGCTTGCACATAAGTGCAAACCCATATCTTCGGCGACTGGCTTGAGCCCCGTTACATTTTCCGCGCAGGATCGCTTGATCAGTGAGCTGTTACGCTTTCTTTAAAGGATGGCTGCTTCTAAGCCAACCTCCTGATTGTCAAAGCAATCCCACATCGTTTCCCACTTAGCCAGTACTT
>Ga0209504_1000009_pt1:375000-430000 | contig 439342 bp, 429 predicted proteins | sample COGITO_mtgs_1005_FD_184791 | JGI IMG/M metagenome (GOLD analysis project Ga0209504, IMG submission 184791) | Pelagic marine microbial communities from North Sea - COGITO_mtgs_100511 (SPAdes) (version 2) | ecosystem: Environmental > Aquatic > Marine > Epipelagic ... | reverse complement strand
CAGATCGGCTTCGAAGGCCCTGAGGCTGGTCGGCAGCGGGGAAAAGCTGTTGGTCTCATGGGACAGGGACCCCACGAACACCCGGAGTGGATGCCGGCTCATGCGCCGCTCCGGAAGCAAGAGCTGACCCGCGACGACAGGTCAGCCCCCTCTGGCACACGGCGGTAAGGCGGTTCCGGCCGGTGTGTCATGCGTCGGCCGCTCTCTGCGCCAGCTTGCCGGCCGTCTGTGCCAGCGGCCCGCGCTCGAAGCGAAGACGCCGGGTGCGGCCAGCACTGAAGGCGAAGCCCGCGCCGTCGGGATCAAACTCCAGAAACCCGCCCAGGCCGAAATGCGCCATATCGAGGGACACCACCCGCCAAAGCGGCCCGCCCACATGATCCAGCCGATAACGGACGCTGTGCCAGCGGCCTTCGAAGGTGAGCAGCGCAGCGTCTTCCGCGACCTCCAGCAAGGCCGTCGTGCCGCTGGCGGCGGAAGAGTATACGCCTTCACGGTCGGTGATGTCGGGCTTGAGGCCCGGCTCCAGGCGCGTCAGCACCTCCCCCTGCCCCCACTGTCGATAGGTCAGCTGGTCCGGCTGACTTTCGCCGGCCGGAGCCTCGACCACGGCATCGAAAATCCGGTAGCTGGAGTGCAGTCGGCCTTCAGCGTCGCGCCGGGCTGGGATGGTGGCACCGCCCATGCCGATGAGTTGGCGACCTTCGTGTTCCAGAAGATGCAGGGTCGAGCCTGTCGCCTCAGCATAGTAGAGGCCGCTGACATTGACCCCCGGCAGATCATCCAGCGGCGGTCCGAGATCAGTGACGCAGGCGTCTATGATCCGGTCCGCCAGGCTCATTGCGTCCACGCCGGCCCGGTTGGCGATGACGATGATGTCCAGGCCGGCTTCCACGGCCTTGATCATCTGGCAGCCGCCACCCATCACCGTGCCGCCGTGCTCGATGGTGGTCTGGCCGCGGTAGCCGCCAACGGACAGGCCCAGGGCATATCGCGTCGAATAGCCGTTCTCGAGGACATAAGGGGTCTTCATGGCCGCCCAGGTTTCGGGCGTTCCGACCACAGGATGGTCCATGTGGGCCATCCAGCGCAGCATGTCGTCGACGGTGGAGACCATGCCGCCCTCGCCGCTGACCTCCATCCCCAGGTAGTCCCGGGTGAAGCTGCCATCCCTTCCCAGCATGTGCAGGGTCGCGCTGTTGGGTACGAAGTCGCTGTCGACCCGACGCAGCAGGGTGTCGGTCATGCCGACGGGCTGGAAGATCCGCTCGCGCAGCACGTCCTCGAGCCGCTGGCCCGTCAGCCGCTCGATGGCGACGCTCAGCGCCGTGTATCCGCCGTTGTTGTACGACCAGGACGTCCCCGGCGCGAAGTTCACGCTGTCCTGGGCCGCAAACAGATCCAGCGTGTCAGGATGCGACATGAAATGCCCCAGCCCGTTAAGCTGCATGGAGAGGTCCAGCGAACAGCGCAGTCCGCTGGTATGGCTCATCAGCTGGCGCATGGTCACACCGTCAGCGACGGCGGGCAACATCTCCGGAATGTGTCTGCGCACGGGATCGTCGAGTGACGCCAGCCCCTCCTCGACCAGCAGCATATAGGCCAGGGCCGCGAAATGTTTGGTCGTCGAGCCGATCCGCATGCGGATGCCGGGCGACAGCGTCTGGCCTAGCTCGATGTTCGCCAGCCCGAAAGCCCTGCGATAGACAGGCCTCCCACCGATCGCGATCCCGACCGCGACCCCAGGCGCATGGCAGGAATCATACGCGGCGAAGAGGGCGTCTATCCTGGCGGCATCGACCGATGGGGTGGCAGCAGTGTCAGGCATCAGGACATTCCAGGGGACTAGAAGCGCTTGGTGACGGTCAGGCCGACGGTCCGGGGCCGCAGGGGCGTAATCTGGATCGGCCCGCCTGCGACGGAGAAGCTGGTCTGGGCGGACAGCTCGCCAAAGGTGTCGAAGAGATTGCGCACATAGAGCTGCGCCCTGAAACCGCTGAAGTCGATACCGGCGCGTAGATCGACGGTCGTATACTCCGGCAGGGTATGCTGCGGCGTACCGGCGCTCATGTCGAAGCTGGATACCCGGTCATCCACATAGCGCACGGTACCTCCCAGGTCAGCGTCGTAGCCACCCAGGGTGAACCCATAGTCCGCCGAGACAGAGAGCGTAAGGTCGGGGCTGTCCGGCAGGCTGTCCCCCTTGAGACCGCCAAGATCCGGCGAATCGGCGTCGAGCTGGGCGTCCAGCAGGCTGACAGCGGCGACCAGCGACAGGGCGGCGGTGGGCCGCGCGGTGACGGTGAGCTCCGCCCCCTTGATGGCTGCGGAACTGGCATTGGCCACGACGCCCACACCATTGCGCAGCGCCACGATCTGCAGATCCTGCCAGTCGATATAGTAGACGCCGGCGTCAACGCTGAAGCGGCCGTCGGCGGTGCTGGCCTTGTAGCCCGCCTCATAGCTGTCCAGGCTGTCGGCTGCGAACGTCGGAGGGGCGAGCGGATCTCCCGTCACCGGGTCGTTGAGCACCATATTGGGCCCACCGGGACGATAGCCTGTGGCATAGCGCAGATAGGCAATGGACCGGTCCGTCAGACGATAGCGCGCATTGGCCAGATAGGTCGTGACGGTCTCGTCGGAACTGCGCTTTGGAGCGGGCCCACCCAGCAGGCCCGAGGCGTTCTGTTCATAGGTCTGGTCATTGGTCGCGTACCGCAGCCCCCCGGACAGGTCGAGACGGTCGGTCACATGCCATGTCACCGTACCGAACGCGGCCACCTCCTCGTAGAGACTTGGAAGCTCCGCCGTGAGCAGGTTCAGAGGAAAGGGAGCCCCGGTGGGATCGGTCGCAGGCAGGGTCTGCAGCTGGAAACTGTCTTCACGGGTGTAGAAGCCTCCGACGATCCAGTCGAACGCACCGACGCTGCCCGCCAGTCTGGCTTCCTGGGTGAATTTCTCGGTTTCAACGGCCTTGACCAGAAGCGTTGACCCGAGTGACAGGCCGAACCCTCCCAGCAGAGGTACATAGAGGGCCGAGACATCGGTGACGTAATCGGCATCGCTGGTTTGGTAGCTGGTGACCGAGGTGAGCTGCACGGGTCCGAAGTCGTAATCGACCACGGCGCTGGCCAGCCGGAACGACTGGTCGAAAGGCTCGGCAAAGCGCCGCTGGTCGTACTCGCCATCGACAGGTTCGTTTGTCGCACCGACGAAATCGACCGAGCCAGAGCCATCGCGCCTGATTTCCTGGGCAAAACCCGTCAGGCGGATCGACAGGGCATCCGTCGGATTGAACACGACATCGGCACGTCCGCCGTAGACATCCGACTGGTTGACGTCCTCCTCGCCGGTCTGTCGGTTGTCCACAAAGCCGCCGTCGCGGGTATAGAAGCCATTCAGCCTCAGGGCTGCCGTATCGCCAGCAAACGGCGTGTTCACGGCACCGGCGAGGTCATAGGCAATGCCGCCATGCGCCGTTGTCGAGACCCCTCCCCGCAGCCCGCCGCTGAAACGGCTCGGATCAGGCCGTTCGGTGACGTATTTCAGCAGTCCGCCCATCGTGCTGGCCCCGTAGAGGGTACCTTGCGGACCGCGCAGGACCTCCACCCGGTCCAGGTCGAACAGTCCGACATCCAGCGCCAGTTGGGCGGCACCGGCGAAAGAGGTGCTGGAACCGTAGGGCACTTCGTCGACATAGATGCCCACCGTGGACCCGACGTTGAGGCCGGTCGTCACGCCCCGCAGGTTGATTTGCCCCTGCCCGACGCCGTTGGTTGTGAAGGACAGGCCAGGCACGGTGGCAGCGAAATCCGCCAACTGGGTTGCGCCGGTCGCTTGCAGGGCCTCTCCCGTTAGCACTGACAGGGACAGGGGGGTTTCGCTGGCCCGCTCCTCCCGTTTCTGAGCCGTGACGATGATGTCTCCCAGAACCGAGACGTCGTCTGGCGGTGGCGCGCTCTGGGCAAGTGCCGGCGCGGCGCACAGCGCCGTCGAGGCCATGAGGGTCGCAAGGCCGATACGCGTGCGATGGATACGACAGGCATTCGTCATGGTGGATCCCCTCGAATAGGTCAGACCACAATCAATCACGTCATTTTTCTGTCAAGAGAAAAAGTCTCTTGCTATAGACGATATTGCTGGTTCAGGATTTGCGAACCTGGACGCGCTCGCCGGCTCTGCCGCAAGCCTGTCTTCTTCTGGGGTACCGGGGCGCAATGGAATACGACTTCATCGTTGTGGGCGCGGGTATGGCCGGTGCTTCGGTCGCCTACGAGCTAGCCGACACCGCGCGAGTCTGCCTGATCGAACGCGAGCCCTTGCCGGGCCATCATGCCACTGGCCGCTCGGCCGCCCTGTTCGCTCCCAGTTATGGAGGGCGTGCCGTCCGTGCCCTGACAAGGGCCAGCCGGAACTTCTTCTCGTCGCCCCCCGGAGGGTTTGCACAAGGCCGCCTGCTCACGCCGCGCGGTGCCCTGTACATATCGCGCGCCGACCAATTGGATGTTCTCGATGCGATGATAGGCGACATTCGCCGTTCTGGCGGCACGATCGACAGGGTCGATGTCACCAGCATCCTGCAGTCCATTCCTCTCCTCAAGCCGGACTATGTGGCCGCAGCGGCACTCGATCAGGATGCCCAGGACATAGACGTCGATGCCCTGCACCAGGGCTTTCTTCGTGGTGCCCGGGCGCGCGGTGCCAGCCTGCTGACCGATGTCGGCGACCCCACGATCCAGCGGACGGGCGGCATGTGGATGGTCGACCTAGGCGCACAGGCCATTACCGCCCCGGTACTGGTCAATGCCGCAGGAGCGTGGGGAGACCTGTTCGGGACCAGTGTGGGTGCGCAGGCCCTCGGCCTTCAGCCGCTGCGTCGCACTGCTGTCCTCGTAGACCCTCCGGCCGGAACCGACATCACCGCCTGGCCCGCCGTGATCGATGTCGAGGAACAGTTTTACTTCAAGCCGGATGCGGGCAAACTCCTGATATCACCGGCTGACGAGACGCTCGTCGAGGCCTGCGATGTCCAGCCCGAAGAGCTCGACATCGCTATAGGCGTGGACCGGGTGCAGTCGGCGCTCGCGCTCGAGGTTGAGCGCGTCAATCACAGCTGGGCAGGCCTGCGCACCTTTGCGCCGGATCGTGAACCCGTCATTGGCTTCGATCCCGAGATCAGCGGCCTGTTCTGGTCGGTTGGACAGGGCGGTTACGGCATTCAGACCGCCCCGGCGTGGGCGCGCCTGGCCGCAGCCCTGGCGTGCGGGGGCGAGGTTCCAGCCGATATCGCCGCCGAAGGTGTCAGCGCCGCTGATCTGTCCCCCGGACGCTTTCGCGACACGGCCAAAATGAGAAAGATCGCCCTGTGAAAATCCACGGCAAACCCCTGATCGGCCCGGGCGGGACGACGATCCCCCTTTCACCCGCACTCGAGACCGGCGGGCTTGTTTTTGTCTCGGGACAGCTGGCACTGGTTGGTGGCCGGGTCGAGGGAGACATCACGACCCAGACCGAAGTCACCTTCGACGCGATCCAGTCTATTCTGGAAGAGGCCAGCTTGGGGCTCGACCATGTGATCAAGACGATGGTCTGGCTGACGGATCCTGCAGACTTCGCCGCCTTCAACGCTGTCTATGCGCAACGCCTTCCGGCCCCGTTCCCCGCCCGCTCGTGCGTGATTTCTCAGCTCGTGCTACCGGATGCTCGCGTGGAGATCGAGGTCGTGGCCAGTCGGGAGCCTCGGCGCGCATGACCCGGCCCGGGGCCGGAAGGGCAGGACATAATGGCGAACGACAGCGGTACCCTGGGCAGCCTCATCAGGATCGTCCGGCAACGCAACGGCTGGACCCTGCGCGAGATGAGTGCGGTCGTCGGCATACCCCTGTCGACCCTGGCCAAGGTCGAGACAGACAAGCTGTCGCTGACCTACGACAAGCTGCAACAGTTTACCGCCAGGCTGGGCCTGACCATGACCGAGTTCCTGGCCCAGGGCGAGCCTGCGGGCGAGACGGCGTCAGCTTCACAGGTCATGGGCCGGCGAAGCCTGACCACGACGGGCAACTCCGTCCACATCGCGACGCCGAACTACGACTACGAATATCTCTGCGCCGATCTTCGCCAGAAGCGGATGGTCCCCATCATGACCCGCGTCCGTACCGGGGACATCGGCACCTTCGGCGACGCGGTGCGGCACAAGGGCGAGGAGTTCGTCTTTGTTCTGGAGGGCGCGATCGAGGTCCATCTGGAGTTCTACACCCCCGTCGTCCTTCAGGCCGGACAGGGCATCTATCTCGATAGCTCCATGAGCCACGCCTACGTCTGCAAGGACTGCGACAGCGCCCTGATCCTGGGGGTTTGCTCCAGCGAGGATCCCGATCTCGCCGGCGAACTGATCAGCCTTGCAGAGGAGGAAGCCAGGCAGGCGACCGAGACCTCATAACCCGAAAAGGGGGGCATCTTGACCACCGCCATCCATCCTGACGTCCCCCTGCCAGACCCCATCGAAGCCCCCGCCCCATTCTCGGCCGGGTTCGCCGTGGCCGTCCTGGTCGGACTTGCCGCCCAGCTGATCTGGCGCAGTGAAAGCAGGTTCCGCCGCACGGTGACCGAGGTCCGGTCGGTCAGCCCAGCCGTCGTCGCTCCCGTTGGCGAGGCCCAGGCATGACCGATGCGGCTTCGCAGTCCGTATTTGGCGGGCTGTCACCCCATGAAGCGGACGGACTGCTGGCTCTGATTGGAGCCTATCGGGCCGACGCCCGGCCGCACAAGCTGGATCTCGGCGTCGGCGTCTATCGTGACCAGCACGGGCGAACCCCCGTCTTCGGTGCCGTCAAGGCGGCGGAGAGGCACCTTTTAGAGATGCAGGACACCAAGTCCTACCTCGGTCCCCAGGGAGATGTCGGGTTTCTGGACGCCCTGAAGCCGATCATCTTCGGCTCCCTGAGAACGGAGGGGGTATTCGGTGCCCAGACCCCGGGAGGCACAGGTGCCTTGCGCCTGGCTGCGGATCTTCTGGCCTCGGGCCGGCCGGGTGCACGGATGTACATCGGCGATCCGACCTGGCCGAACCATCCGCAGATCTTCCAGGCCGCCGGGCTTCGCCTGGAGCGATACGGCTGTTTCGACGCCACCACACAGACCGCAGATTTCGATGCGACGATGGCGGCGCTCGAGACCGCCCGCCCCGGCGATGCGGTTCTGCTGCAGGCTTGCTGCCACAATCCCACCGGGGCCGACCCCAGCCTTGATCAGTGGGCCACTTTGGCCAGGCTGATCGAGAGACGAGGACTAATCCCCCTTATCGACCTGGCCTACCAGGGTCTGGGCCAGGGGCTCGAACCGGACGCCGCCGGCATGCGGGTCGTCCTCGAGGCGGCACCGGAAGCTCTGGTGGCCTATTCCTGCGACAAGAATTTTGGACTTTACCGGGAGCGGACCGGGGCCCTGTTCGTCCTCGCGCGCGATCCCCGTCATCTGGCGAACGCGGCCTCCAACGTCCTTGCCCTGGCAGGAGCGAGCTGGGCCATGCCCCCGGATCACGGGGCTGCTGTCGTCCGCGTCATTCTTCAGGACGCAGCCATGAGCGCCCAATGGGAGGCCGAGCTTGAGACGATGCGCCAGCGTCTGGCTGGCATGCGGAAGGCCCTGGCGAGCCAAGCGACCAGCCTCGCCGCGCTCGACGGTCATCACGGCATGTTCGCTTCGCTGCCTCTGACTCCGGGTCAGGTGGCACGCCTGCGCGAGACCCATGCGATCTACTGCGCGCCCTCCGGACGCATCAATCTTGCGGGCCTCACACCAGAGACCCTGGCCAGTTTCACCCATGCCTATGAGGCCGTTCGACAGGCGAGCTCTGTTAGCACAGACGTTCATGACCTGTGACCACAGCCCGCTCTTCTGACCCTCAAAAGTACTTCAGGTTTCAGGGGGCTTCGAACTCAAATCGCTCAACCAGCGCCCAAGGCCCTCCCAGATAACGCCAGAGCAGCAGGCCTTCAGCGAAGATCTGAAACGGCTCGAACTCGAGCTGCAGCGTCTCGAGCAGCAGGCGAGCCTCGTCGGGTTCTACCTTGTTCTGGACGGTGATGTGCGGTCGGTACGGTGAGCTGTCCTGGCGCGTCAGCCACGGTGAAACGGATTCGGCCAGCTCTTTGCGCAGCCCTTCCAGGTCGGACGATGCAAGCTTATAGGCCACCCCGCGGCCGAGGGACCATGGGCCTCGAACGTTCAGCGGAAAGGCAGATCGGCTTTGGCAGGCCGCCTTGAGAGTCCGGGTTACCTCACGCTCATGTTCTCCGGGAAGAGCGTGAAAGAGGGTCAGGTGGGCGGGTACCTTGTTGCGATGACGCGGGAAGTGCGACTGGCGCAAGTCCTCAAACCAGGCGAACGCCCCGTCATCCAGGGCCGCAGTAACGATGAGCGGCGGCAGGTCAGACATTCAACATCGGTTCTGCGAGTTGGGGGAGCGGCGGGCGCAGCAGAGATCGGGTGACGACCTACCGGGTGCCTCGGCAACTGGCAGGTCTCGCCCGAGCCTCAGTTGAGGGTTGGATCAATGAGAAACTTCTCTCCGGTCGCCTTGCGCTCGTAGGCCTTCACCACCGCCGGATCGAGCGCTTCGGCCAGTCCGATCGTGCGCGTGTAGTGCGTGGCAAACGTGGAGGTCAGCTCGTCGAACACCCGCTTTCTGAGTCGGGCGACGGTCTCTGGACCGGCTTTCTGCAGGAAGGGCGTCAGAAGCCAGCCCGCTACGCTCCATTGGAAGCCGAACGACAGACGGTCCAGGGTCGTGGAAGAAAGATCGAGAGCTCCATAAATATAAAGCTGCTTGAAGGTGGCGGACCCGTAGGGGCTGTAATCAGTCATCCTCTGGGCGGCCGACCTTTCCATGGCCCGCATGATGTCACTTCCCAGCGATCCGCCTCCGATGGCGTCGAACGCCACCGTCGCGCCGGTCTCGGTGATCGCGTCGATCAATTTGTGGCGGAAGTCGTCATCGCGGCTGTTCAGCACGTGGGTCGCGCCAATATCCCGCATAAGTGCAACCTGTTCCTCCGACCGCACCACATTGACCAGCCCCATACCGTCGCTCGTGCAGATCCGCTGCAGCATCTGACCGAGGCTGGATGCCGCTGCGGTGTGGACGATCGCCGAATGACCCTCTGCGCGTGCGGTCTCTACGAACCCCAGCGCCGTCATCGGGTTGACGGTCAGTGCCGCGCCCTGTGCGGGTGTGACCCCGTCTGGCAGCGCCAGAGTGTCGCGTGTTCTGATCTTGCGCAGGTCAGCATACATGCCGCCGCCGATCAGTCCCACCCGGCGACCGAGCCAGTCCTGACTGTCAGAGCCTGCTGCCACAACGGTCCCCGCGCCCTCATTGCCCACAGCCAACGATTTTCCGATGCGGACCGCGAGCCCCGCTCGACGCGGCTCTGGAATATCGAACACCAGTTCCGGGCCGTCGGACTTATCCGCCACGCGCATTGAGCTGACATCGGCCGGTCCGAGCAACAACCCCAGATCGCTGGGATTGATCGGAGCAGCCTCCACCCTGACTACAATTTCGTTCGGCCCGAGATCGCCAATGACCAGCGGATCCAACGAGAGCTTCAGAGTGCCGTCTTCCTGAACTGTCGATCGCAGGGCGCGTCCTGTCAGTGCCATCTGGTCTGTTCCTCTTTGTCGCCGGGATGATGATCGCGCTGATAATAGCGTGATGACGTGCGCGTGTCAGAGGCGTTCAATAACTGACGCGCCGGATCAAACCTCTGCCGATCCTCACATCCTTGGCCTTCGCCTTGGTTCAGCGTGACGTCGTGCCACCTGACGGACCTACCTCGAGAAGGGGGCTGCGCCAGCGACTTTCAATCACCGTCACGGCTCTGCCGCGAATAAGAACTCTGGAGCCCGCAACTTCAGTTTCAATCCTGCCTCCCCGTTCCGGGTAGGCCTGGTAAAACGACAGCCGGGTCCGGCCCAGTCGCTCGGCAAACAGAGGGGCCAGAATGCAGTGAGCGGAACCGGTAGCGGGATCCTCATCAATGCCGCATCCCGGCGCGAAGAAGCGGTCGATCACATCAACACCCGGCGTGTCAGACAAGGCACAGACGACCACCTGCCCCGCCTCTTCCGCATGGCCCGTCAGCCTGGAGATGGAGTCAATATCCGGGTCCAGTCGCCTGACTGCTTCTTCGCTATCCAGGATCGCGACGAGATACCGCCCGGCCCAGATCTCGACCGGCTCGATTCCCAGCGCCTCGGCCAGAACTGGGTGAGTCTGCAGGCGTCGCGGCGGATCGGCCGGGAAATCCATCTCGTAGCCGCCCTCGTGACGCCGAACCGTCAGCGCGCCGGACCGGGTAGAAAACGCCACCTGCGCTCCATCCAAGGCCAGCTCGTGCAGCAGCACATGGGCCGCTGCCAGGGTTGCATGCCCACACAAGTCCACCTCCATCGAGGGTGTGAACCAGCGGAGATCATAGTGCGATGGCTTGCCGGTCAGGCGCAGAAAGGCCGTCTCGGACTGATTGTTCTCGCGCGCAACGGCCTGAAGCGCGGCATCAGCCGGCCACGCCGCGAGAGGCTCGACGACGCAAGCCGGGTTGCCCAGGAAAACCTGATCGGCGAAGGCGTCGATGGTCCATTGTCGGGTCATGCCGAAGCTCTAGAGAGCGCGGCCGATAGCGTCGAGCACCCGCAGCGTGCCGTCAGCGATTTTCGTCACAGCTATCTTCAAGGTCCACATATACATCGACAACCCATGCAGCTTTCTGGGCGCGATTGCGCTAGCTACGCCGCCCACAGACCGAAGAGAGCAGCATGACCCGTCAAACCCCGCAGACGGTAGGGATCGACTTTGGCACGACCAATACCGTGGTCGCCGTCACAGGCGCCGACGGCCACGCGCTCGTTCTCCGGTTTGATGCGCCGACCGGGGAACTGACCGCATTCCGCTCCACCTTGAGTTTTCAGGTCGAACCGGCCGTAGGCGCTGAACCGCCTCGGCGGCTGGTGGAAGCTGGTCCTTGGGCCATTGATGCCTATGTCGAAGAAGCGCTGGAAACCCGCTTTATCCAGTCATTCAAGACCTTCGCGGCAAGCGCCGCCTTTACCGAGACCGTCATCGACAATCGGCGCTACGCATTCGAGGACCTGCTTGCGGCCTTTCTGCTGAGGCTGCGCCTTCATGGCGGAGAGGCCATGGCGGACCTGCCCGCGCGCGTGATCGTCGGTCGACCGGTCACTTTCGCGGGTGGCGCACCCGACGAACAACTGGCGCTGAAACGCTACGAAGCCGCGTTTGCGCGTCTTGGCTTTACGGACATTCGGTATGCGTATGAACCGGTAGGGGCCGCCTTCTTCTTTGCCCGAACGCTCAAGACCGACGCCAATGTGCTGGTCGCAGACTTCGGCGGCGGAACCAGCGACTTCTCGATCATCCGCTTCGAACAGTCCGACCAGGGTCTGCGTTCGAAAGCGCTCGCCCAGTCGGGAGTCGGCGTTGCCGGCGACGCGTTCGACTATCGCATCATCGACCATCTGGTTTCCCCTGAACTCGGCAAGGGCGGGCAGTACCACACCTTTGGAAAGACGCTGCCGATCCCCCAACGCTACTATGCTGCATTCGCACGGTGGGACCAGCTGGCGCTGCTACGCGCCTCAAAGGACATGCGCGATATCCGTGCGCTGGCACGCACCGCGACCGAGCCTGAAAAGCTCGATCGCCTGATCGAGATCCTCGACGACAACCACGGCTACGCGCTTTACCAGTCGGTCTCTGCGCTCAAGATGGCGCTTTCGCATGACGACGAGGCGACCTTCCGGTTCAAGGCCGGCTCGGTTCTGATTGAGACCCCCGTGAAGCGGTCGGAGTTCGAACACTGGATTGCGCCCGAACTGGCAGCGATCGAAGTCGCGGTGGATGAAGCGATCGAGAAATCTGGATTGGCTACTGAGCAGATCGACAGGGTCTTTCTGACAGGCGGCACTTCGTTCGTACCTGCGGTCAGAAACATCTTTCACAAACGGTTCGGCACGGAGCGGATCGAGACCGGCGGTGAGTTTGAGTCTATTGCTAGCGGCTTGGCTTTGATAGGCCGCGAGAGCGATCTGGACGTCTGGAGCCAGTCAGGTTGACGCGATCGCCAAGGCTGCACGCGATACCGCAGACGATCAGCCGCCGCTAGACCCCGCGCCGCGCAGTCCTGAAAGCCTACCGCCGCCGGCGGTCGATACGGCGACCCTAAGCCTTCAAGCCGGGCCGCCGTGTCGTCGTGGCCCGCTACTGGATCGGCTGGTCCTCGATGGGCAGCCCCAGAGCCTCCAGTTGCGGACGCACGACCGAGGCGTCACCCACCACCACCCAGACAAACTGATCCGGCTTGATGATCTGGCGGGCCTCAGCATCCAGCTGAGCGGCTGTCAGAGCACGAGTACGGCTGGCCAGCGTGGCCTGGTAGTCGTCTGGACGACCGAACAGGGCATTGGACCGCAAGGCCCCCATGATCTGGGCCGAGGTTTCGAAACCACCCGCCAGCGAGCGGGTATTGCCGTTGATCGTCCGCTCCAGCTCCTGCGGCGTGACGCCGTCGGTTTTCAGGAAACGGTCGTACTGGGCAATCAGAGCGGCGATCGATTCGCCGGTGCGGTTGGCCTGAACAGGCGCATTGATGATGTAGGGTACACGCTGCTGGAACGGGTTGACACCACCGCGCACGCCGTAGGACCAGCCTTTCGTTTCACGCAGGTCGGCGTTGATGCGCGAGAGGAAGTCTCCGCCCAGCGTCACATTGGCGGCATTGAGCGCCAGCAGATCATCTGTGCCGGATGCAGGCAGCACAGCACCGCCATAGATCAGCGATTGCGGCGACTGCGGACGGTCGATGAGGACGATGCGACTGGTTGTAGCGGGAACGGTGGTGGAAAAGTCTTTGGTGCCTTTGGCCACAGAAGGGGCGCGCCAGTCGCCGAAGGCCGCTTCCAGCTGCGGCGTGACATCCGACAGGGGCAGGTCCGAAACGACGAAGATGGTCGCATTGTCCGGCCGGACCCAGGCATTGTGCTCGGCGACCAGATCGGCGCGGGTCAGAGCCGTCAGGGTCGCCTCATCACCCGATCCAGTGAACGATCGGCCATAGGGACTGTCCGCGCCATAGATCAGCGGCGGCAGGGCTCGGGCGGCGATGGCCCCGGGGTTGGTGCGTTCGCTGGCAAGGCCCGACAACCGCGAGGCACGAATACGCTCGACTTCTGACGGGGCGAAGGCCGGGTTACGCACGACATCCGACAGAAGGGTCAGCGACGGGGCCAGGTTGGCAGTCACGACCGACAGATCGGCAGAGGTCCGGTCCATGGACGCACCGACATTGATCGAGGCTCCCAGACGTTCTTCTTCCTGAGCCAGTTGGTTGGCATCGCGTGTTGTCGTGCCTTCATCCAGCAGGTCCAGCATCATGGCCTGGGCCCCCAGACGGTCGGCACGGTCGGCGGAATAGCCGGCGTCGAAATCGATGCCCACGCGCGTTACCGGCACAGTGTCTACCTGAGCGTAAACCACCTTCAGGCCATTCGACAGGGTTGTCCGTTCCACGGCCGGGAACTCCAGATCCGGCACCTGGCCGATCGACGGCATCGGATCACGGGCCACACGCTGGATTTCAGCGGCCGGTACCGGATCGGCACCCGACGGCGCGGCGGCAGCCTCCACATAGGCCTCGCGCTCTCCGGGGGCGATGGTCATGTCGAAGACGGGGCGGGTCAGCCAGCGCTGCATCGCAGCCGTCACCTCGGCCGGCGTCACCGAGGCGTATTCGGCCAGCTCCTTCTTGTAGTCGTCCGGATCCCCGGCATACAGCTGACCTTCGGCCAGAACATTGGCCTTGCCGTTGACCTGCTCCAGGCTCTGGATCCGGCCCGAGACATAGCGAGTGGCGACGCGAGCGACCTCTTCGTCGGTCGGACCATTGGCGATAAAATCGGCGATTATGGCATCCAGGCGGCGTCCGACCTCGGCGGCGTCCTGGCCCGGCTTCACGTCAACCGAGATGTCGAAGATGCCGACACGCTGGAAATCCGACAGAGACGACGACGCCGACACGGCCATCTGCTCGCCGCGCACCAGTTGATTGTCCAGGCGAGAGGAGGCCAGCCCGCCCAGCACCGAGGCGGCTACCGACAGCGGCACGGCATCATCGCTCAGCATGCCGGGCACGGCCCAGCTGCGGGTCAGACGCGTATTGGCCACCCGGTCCTGCATGGTCGCCACGATCGGTGCGGCCAGGGTTGGGACATCGGCCTGGGCCGGCGTGTTTACGGGGCCCCGCGCGATCGTGCCGAAGTAACGCTCCATCAGAGGACGCGCGGTCGCCTGGTCGATATCGCCCGACAGAACGACGACGGCATTGTTCGGTCCGTACTTGTCGCGGAACCAGTTGCGCACAGTCTCCAGGCTGGCGGCGTCCAGATCGGCCATTGAGCCGATGGTGGAGTGGCGGTAGGGGTGCCCCTCGGGGAACAGGGCTTCCAGTTGGGCATATTCGAACAGGCCGTAGGGCTGGTTGTCGCCTTGACGCTTCTCGTTCTGGACGACGCCGCGTTGCAGATCGAGCACCTCCTGTCCCACCTCGCCTAGCAGGTAGCCCATGCGGTCGCTTTCCAGGAACAGGGCCTGCTCTAGCGCGGGCGTCGGGACCGTCTGGAAATAGTTGGTGCGGTCAAACCAGGTGGTGCCATTCAGATTTGATGGGCCCAGATTGCGCATACGGCCCAGATAGCTGCCAGGCGCATTCTCGGATCCGCCGAACATCAGGTGTTCGAACAGGTGAGCGAAGCCGGTCGAACCGGCCGGCTCATCCTTCGACCCGACGTTATACCAGACCGACACTGCGACGACCGGTGCCTTGCGATCCTCGTGCACTATCACCGTCAGGCCGTTGTCCAGCTGAAACCGCGACCAGGGGATGTTGACCTCGGACACCAGTTCGGCGACGGGCGCGGCACGGAGCTCTGCTGCCTGCGCGGATGCGACGTTCTCCGACGGCACGGCCGGAGCCTGGGCAACAGCAACAGCCGGGGAAATGACGGCAAGAATGGCAGCAAGTGAGACGGCGCGAAGTCGCATGGAGACAGTCCTTCAGATCAGCGGTTGGCAGACCTTAGCGAGCCAAACGAAGGACGCAATCGCTTAGAATTTCCTGGCCGGACGATCATCAACAACCGTCCGTCAGACCGCTATCCTCCGCCCAGGGCCACAGCCACCCGGTAGGTCACGAAGGCCGCCAGATAGGCCAGGCCGAACATGTAGACGATCATGATCGCCATCCATTTCCAGGAGTTGGTCTCGCGCTTGACCACGGCCAGGGTCGGTGCGCACTGCGGTGCGAAGACGTACCAGGCCAGGAAGGCCAAGCCCGTCGCCAGCGACCATTGAGCGGCCAACAGGCCCGCCAGGCCACTGCCCACCGCTTCCGCATCGGCCACGGCATAGACAGTACCAAGGGCCGCCACCGCCACCTCGCGCGCGGCCATGCCGGGGACAAGGGCGATGACCATCTGCCAGTTGAAGCCGATGGGGGCGAAGATGGGCTCCAGCGTCTTTCCGATCATGCCGGCGAAACTGTATTCGATCGGTTGGCCGGTCGCGCCTTCGGGCGGATAGGGGAAGGTCGAGGCCACCCAGACCAGCACCATAAGCGGCAGGATGATCTTGCCCGCCCGCGTCAGAAAGATCCTGGCCCGGAGCCACAGGTTGATCAGCACCGACTTGGTGCCCGGCAGTTTGTAGGCCGGCAGTTCCATCATGAACGGCTCGACCTGCCCGCGCCACAAGATGCGGCGGATGACGAAGGAGACGGTCAGGGCGCTGACGATGCCCGCCGCATACAGGCCAAACATCACCAGGCCCTGCAGATTGGCGAAACCCCAGACGGTCTCGTTCGGAATGAAGGCCGCGATGATCAGAGTGTAGACCGGTATCCGCGCCGAACAGGTCATCAGGGGCGCGACCATGATGGTCGTCAGGCGGTCGCGTTTGCTGTCGATCACTCGTGTCGCCATCACGCCCGGAATGGCGCAGGCGAAGCTGGATAACAGGGGGATGAAGGCGCGACCGTGCAGACCCGCCCCGCCCATGATCCGATCCATCAGGAAGGCCGCGCGGGCCATGTAGCCGAAATCTTCCAGCAGGATGATGAAGGCAAACAGGATCACGATCTGGGGCAGGAAGATGATCACGCTGCCGACGCCGGCGATCAGGCCGTCGACGATCAGGCTCTGCAACAGACCGTCCGGAACCACGGTCGCAACCAGTCCACCCAGGCCGATGAAACCGGCATCGATCAGATCCATCAGAGGCGTGGCCCAGCTGAACACCGCCTGGAACATGACGAACAGCAGGGCCAGCAGGATGACCAATCCGCCGACGGGATGCAGAAGCACGCCGTCGATCTTGCCCGTCAGGGTGTCGGGGCGTTCGGGTGGGCGGACGCAGGCCCGCATGATGCGTTCGGCGTTACGGTGAGCAGCGCGCAGTTCGGCGGCGTCGGGGGCGCGCCATTCGCCCTCGGTCGCGGTTGCTACGTCCGAGGATGTCGCCAGCGTCTCGACCTGAGCGATAAGGTCGTCGATGCCACGTCGCCGCGTCGCCACCGTGGTCACGACCGGCACGCCCAGCTCCCTCGACAGGCCATCCAAGTCGATGCGCAAGCCCTGACGCTGAGCGATGTCGTACATGTTGACGGCCAGGACCATCGGGCGCCCCACCGCCTTCAGCTCCAGGATCAGGCGCAGGACCAACCGCAGATTGGTCGCATCGGCCACGGCCACGATCACATCAGGTGCCGCCTCACCCACCAGTCGGCCCAATACGGCGTCGCGCGTGACCTCCTCGTCAGGGCTACGAGCGCGCAGCGAATAGGTGCCGGGCAGGTCCAGTACGGACAGGGTCCGGCCACTGGTGGCACGGATCAGGCCTTCCTTGCGCTCGACGGTCACGCCCGCATAGTTGGCCACCTTCTGGTGCGCGCCCGTCAGGGCGTTGAACAGGGCGGTCTTGCCGCTGTTGGGATTACCGACCAGCGCGATCCGCGCCGTACGCAGGGCCATGTCCATCAGGTCGTCGCCGCGTTGTCGAGTTGAATGGTGATGCTGGCGGCCTCGTGCCGGCGCAGGGCCACGCGCATGTCGTCTACCTTCAGGGCGATCGGATCACCCCCGAACAGTCCCTCGTGCAGCAGTTCGATAGCGGCCCCCTCGACGAATCCCAGTTCCAGCAGGCGCCGTTCCAGTTCCAGCGCGTGATCCTGATGGTGGCAATGGTCGCCGACCTTGAGGATAGAGCCGCGGTCACCGGGACGAGCCTGGCTGAGCTTGGTGGGTTCGGACATAGGTACTCTGATCGACGCTGACGCGGATCCGCGCCTTCAGTTGACAGTGATTATCAGGCGCGATGGGTTCACGTCCACCCCGTCGCGGCGTCGCAGGCCGCTTGCCCGCTCGCGCGGTTGCGGTATCACCAACCCATAGCTCCGGAGCCCTGCATGACCCGCGCCCTCATTGTCCTGACGATCACCGGACTGGCCCTGGCGGCCTGTAGTCAGGAGGCGAGCCAGGAGCCCGCGCGTCCCGCGCGCCCTGCCCTGACGGCGGAGCAGAAGACGGCCCTGCTGGCCACCCTGCCCGCGCCCTACGACGCCGCCGACCTGGCCAATGGTCAGCGCGTTTTCGCCCGTTGCCGCTCGTGTCACACCATCACCGAGGGCGGGCCGAACATGACGGGGCCAAATCTGTATGGGGTCTTCGGTCGGGCAGCGGGCGCGGCCGAGGGCTACAACTATTCGACCGCAGTGAAACAGGCGGGCTTCGTCTGGGACGCGGATCACCTGAACAACTGGCTGGAGAATCCGCGCACCTTCCTGAAGGGCACAAAGATGAGCTTTGCCGGCATCCCGGACGCCACCGACCGCCGCGACGTCATCGCCTTTCTGAAGGTGGAGACGGGCTATGCGCCCGCCCCCGCCCCAACAACTGCAACTACTCCGCCGGAGCCGGCGGCGCGCCCCTGATCTCTTCCGCCTCCCAGGCCTCGATCTTGCGGGCGGTGTACTCTGGCGATTTGGTGAAACGAGCCAGCACGCCATAGATCACCGGCACGACGAAGAGCGTCAGCAGAGTGGCGAACATGGCACCGGCGAAAATCACCACGCCGATGGTCTGGCGACTACCCGCGCCCGCGCCCTGCCACAGCACCAGAGGCAGAGCCCCGAAGGCGGTGGCAATCGAGGTCATGATGATGGGCCGCAGACGCAGGGTGGACGATTCGATGATCGCCTCCGAAATCGACCGTCCTTGGTCGCGCAGCTGATTGGCAAACTCCACGATCAGAATGCCGTTCTTGGCCGCCACGCCGATCAGGATGATCAGACCGATCTGGGAATAGATGTTCAGGCTGGACCCCGCCATCACCAAACCAAACAGACCTCCCGCCGCCGCCAGAGGCACCGTCAGCATGATCACCGCAGGGGTGATCCAGCTTTCAAACTGTGCCGCCAGCACCAGGAAGACCAGTAACAGCGCCAGGCCGAACGCAGCAGCGACGGCTCCGCCCGCTTCCTGCTGATCCCGCGCCGCGCCACCCCATTGGGTTGCCACTACGCCCTGGGGTTGTTCACGCGACACCTGCTCAAGGAACTCGGTCGCATCGGCGATGGTGGTACCGGGATTGAGGTCGGCCGAGAGGGTGATGGCGCGCTGGCGATCCAGGCGGCGACGATCAGGCGTGTCGCCACTGGTCTGGGTCGTCACCACGGCCGACAGGGGCACAAGCTGGCCGCTGCCCGTCGCGACATAGAGAGATTCCAGATCCTCGACCGTGCGCCGGTCATCCCGCTCGGTCTGCAGGATCACATCGTATTCCTGACCGCCGCGCAGATAGGTGGTGGCACGGCGCGAGCCGAACATGGTCTCGAGCGTCCGCCCGATCGACTGGGCCGACACGCCAAGCGCCGCCGCCTTCTCCGGATCGACATCGACCAGCAGACGCGGCGAGTTGGGCTCATAGTTCAGGCGCGGGCGCGAGAAGCCGGGGTTCTCCAGCGACGCCGCCAGCACGGGCTGCAGCCAGTTGAAGATGTCCCGATACTCCGCCCCGGTCACGACCATCTCGACGGAGTTGGAATTGCCACCGCCGCGCTGGAAGGCTCCGGGAACGCTGGCATTGACCTGGGCATCCGTCTGGGTGCGCAGCTTGCCGTTCAGTTCCTGGGCGATCTCGTCGGCCGAACGGTCACGTTCGGACCAGTCGTTCAGCGTCAGCACAGCATTGCCGGAGTTGAAGCTGCCGCCCCCGAAGCCGGGAGCCGAGATCAGATAGCTCTCCGCTTCGCCGTTGGCGCGGTATTCAGCGAGGATAGGCTCCAGCCCCAGCATGATGCGGCGGGTATAGTCGAAGCCCGCTCCCTCTGGACCCGACACACGCACGGTAACACGTCCCCGGTCCTCGCCGGGGACAAGCTCGTTAGGCAGAGTCAGGAACATGGCGGCGGCTCCGGCACCGACCAGCAGGATCAGGCCGGCGACACCGACCACGGCGATTCGCTTGCCCAGCAGGGCCTGCAAGGAGTTGCCATAGGAGTTCTTCAGCTTGTCCATGCCCCAGTCGACCCGGCGGGCCAGCCAGCCACCCGTTGTCACGGGGCGGAGGATCTTGGACGCCAACATGGGCGACAGGGTCAGAGCCAGAAAGGCCGAGAAGGCCACCGCCGCCGCAATGGCGGCCGCCAGTTCTACAAACAAGCGTCCGACATAGCCGGGAAGGAACAGCAGCGGCGCGAAAACGGCCAGCAGCACGATCGTCGTGGCCACGACGGCGAAGAACACCTGACGCGCTCCCCGTTCGGCGGCAACCAGTGGCGGCTCGCCGTGGTCCAGACGACGCTGGATGTTCTCGGTCACCACGATGGCATCATCGACCACGAGACCGATGGCCAGAACCAGCGCCAGCAGGGTCAGCAGATTCAGCGAAAAGCCCAGCGGAGCCAAGACGATAAAGGTCGCCAGCAGACAGATCGGGGCCACCACCGAGGGGATCAGAGCCGCCCTGAGCGAACCCAGGAAGATGAAGTTGACCAGGGCCACCAGCGCCATCGAGATGCCGATGGTGATCCAGACCTCGTCGATGGCGTGCGAGGTGAAGACCGAATTGTCCGAGCCGACGACCAGTTCGGTGCCCTCAGGCAGGCTGGCACGCACGCTGTCCAGCAGGTCGGTCACGCCGTCGGATATAGCCAGGTCGTTGGACTGGGCCTGCCGGGTGATGGCCAGGCCGATCTGATCCAGCCCGTTGCCACGGAACAGGCGGCGATCTTCCTCGGGCGCTTCCTCGACCCGGGCGATGTCGCCCAGACGGGTGACATATGCCCCGGTGCCCTGGATGGCGGTCGTCGCACCACTGGGCAGGGCCGTCGAGGCTGCCGCACCGTTGGCTGTGCCTGTCGTTGGCGCACTGGCCGTTGCCGACCCGCGCGTGCCGATCGGCAACTGGCGGAAGTCCTCGGCCAGGGCATAGGTCCGGGCCACGCGGACCGTGTAGTTCTTCTCGCCCGATTCCAACGCCCCGGCCGGCAGTTCGACATTCTGGGCACTGAGGGATGTCTCTACGTCCGAGACCGTCAGGCCGCGAGCGGCCAGGGCTGCGGCGTCCAGCCAGATGCGCATGGAGTAGCGCTGCTCGCCGTAAATCTGGACCTGGGCCACGCCAGGCACGGTCGCCAGCTGGTCGATCAGATAGCGGTCGGCATAGTCCGTGAGCTCCAGCCGGTTCATCGCCGTAGAACGCAGGAACAGGATCATGATCGGCTGGCTGTCGGAGTCGGCCTTGGCCACCTCCGGCGGGTCGGCCTGATCCGGAAGGTTGCCGACGACCCGGGATACCCGGTCACGCACGTCATTGGCCGCGTCGTCGATGTTGCGGTCCAGAGCGAATTCAATCGAGACGCTGGAGCGGCCGTCGCGGCTGGTCGAGTTGATGCGCTCGACGCCCTGGATGCCCGCGATCTGCTGCTCGATCGGCTCGGTGATCCGGCTCTCGATGACCTCGGCCGAGGCCCCGGCATAGCTGGTGTTGACCGAGACTATGGGCGGATCGACGTCCGGCAGTTCGCGCACCGGCAGGAAGAAGAAGGCCGCTGCCCCGATCACGCACAGCACGATAGCCGCCACCGCCGCGAAGACGGGGCGGCGGACGGCCATGTCGGACAACATCATCGGGCGGCTCCCTGCGGTGAAACCGCCGCACCCTGACGCGCGCTGCCGGCATTTCCACTACCGGCCACGGTAATCGGCGCGTTCGGCTGGATACGGTTCAGACCCGAGGCCACAATACGGTCGCCCGCATTCAGGCCGGACAGGATTTCGACGAAGCCACCCTCGACGGCCCCCGCCTCGACCTCAACCCGCTGTGCGGTGGAGCCGTTCTCGCCGCGCGCGATGCGATAGACGAAGGCCCCTTCGCCTTCATACTGGACCGCAGCCTCAGGCGCGGCGATCGAGGAGCGCTGCCCCTGCTGGACCGCAACCCGCACGGCCATGCCGGGACGGATGCGACCGCCGGGGTTAGGGATTTCGGCGCGGGCGGTGACCGATCGGGTCTGCTCATTCACGCGTGTGTCGATCAGGGCGATCCGCCCCGTAAATGTTTCATCGCCATAGGCATCGATGTTGGCTGTGATCGCTGCACCGGGCCGCAGTGTGGATAGATACCGCTCAGGTATCGGGAAATCGACGCGGACAACATCGATGTCGTCAAGCGTCGCGATGATGCCGCCCGGATTGACCAACGTACCGGCCGTGACGGTGCTGAGCCCCAGCACACCGGCAAAAGGCGCGCGGATTGTCCGATCGCCCTGACGTGCCTGCGCTGCCGTCAATGCCGCCTGGGCCGTCGTGAGTTCCGTCTGGTACTGCTCGACCATCATGGGCGAGGCAAAACCTCGATCGCTAAGGGTCTTGTATCGATTGTACATCGACCGGGCCTGATCGACCCGCGCGCGGGCTTCGCCAACACCAGCGTCTTCCTCGCGAGCCTGCAGCTGGACCAGCGGTGCGCCTGCGGCAACGCGCTGGCCGTCAGTAAACAGAACGCGCGTGATTAGTTCGCTGGTTGAGGAGGTGATGTTCACCGATCGGCGGCCACGCGCTACGCCCAGAACCCTGATCTGATCGCTGAACTCGCGCTGCGCCACCGTCGCCGCTGACACGGCCTGACCCCGCCCCCCAGGACCACCGGGGCCGCCCCGACCGCCCGCCTTTTCGTCGCCCGCAAAGGCCATGCGCAGGACGACGGCCAATACCATCAGGACAAGCAGCACGCCGGCGGCAATGAGGAAGAAGTGGCGTTTGATCACGCGTCAGGCTCTCCGGCGGACAGTGGGCATGCCGACTTAGCGGCTTTCGCCGTCGACGCAACTAAAGTGGTTGTAACGCAGACTGTTCCGGTTTCCGTCGCGGCAATGCTGCGTAAATTCGCCGCGTTCAGAACCGACGCCAGATGGCGACCACAGGCCCGGAGGCGGCAGGAGTCTCTCGGCCCAGAACGGACTGTCGCCAGCCTGCCTGCAGGCTCCAGGTGCCCAGATCGCGCACCACCGAAGTCTCGACGGACAGCCATTGCGCCCCGTCATTGTCGGTCTGTCCGCCAAAGGCTTGCGTCAGAAACATCCAGTTCGCGCCGTATCGAGCCCCCGCCATAGCATCGATGCGGGTTTCGTCTGGCAGGCCCTGCCGCATGCGGCGGGCGACCTGAAGGTCTATGAAGCTACTGCGCGGGCTGAACCGCCGCCCACTGCTGGTGAACGAACGCCCGACGGAGGCACGAACCTCCCAGTCCTGATCACCCACGCCGGGCGCAGCATAACCGGCGTTGCGCCCCTCACCGCCATCGGCATATCCGCCATAAAGGCTGACGGAGGTCCGGTCATCGTGCCAGACTCTCCAGGTGACGCCAGCTTCCAGCGGGCCCCGTCCTTCGTAGTCAACGAAGGCATCTTCGCCAGACTGCCAATCGCCCTTGAACTGGAACGTCAAATCGTCGGTCAGGCCATATTCGATGAAGGCACTGAGCGAACTGTCTCGTCGGTCCGCAGGCAGAGCGACCCGGTTACCGTCCGGATTGAAGCCCTGATCAGCCCGCATCTGCTCATATTTGACGATGATCTGCCCCTGACCTTTCGGCTGGGTCCATGGTCCCGCCACGCAAGGCCCCGCGACCGCAAGAGCCGCGGCACCTATCCAAAGCCCCCCGGCGTATCTCAAGCGTCGTAGCCCGGCGACTTTCGGTCCAGCATCCGCAAGGCCCCCGGCCAGGCGAGGGATGAGATAAAGCCGATCCCCTTGCCCTGCTCCTTCGTCTCTTCCTGTGCTGCGTCGGGTGCCATCAGCACATGCTCGCGCCCGCCCGACAGGGCTGCGATCTGCTGGGCGCAGGCCCGCTCCAGGAAAAACATTCCAACCCATGCCGCCGCCGCCGTCTGACCGACCGCGAGCGTGCCATGGTTGCGCAGCAGCATCAGCGGCTTATCGCCCAGATCGGCCACCAGACGCTCGCGCTCGTCATGGTTCAGGGCCAGGCCCTCATAGCCGTGATAGGCGACCTGATGCTGCAAAAGGCAGGCGTTCTGGCCGATGGGCAGCAGCCCTTCCGCCTGGGCCGCCACACCGACGCCTGCCACGGTATGCAGGTGGATGACGAACTTCGCATCGTCGCGCGCGCCATGGATGGCCGAATGGATCGTGAAGCCGGCCGGATTGATGAAGCTGGTCGTGTCCTGAACGATGTTGCCGTCCAGATCGACCTTGACCAGCGACGAGGCCGTGATCTCCTCGAAATACCAGCCATAGGGGTTGATCAGAAAGTGATGCTCCGGTCCCGGCACCCGCGCCGAAATATGGGTAAAGATCATGTCGTCCCAGCCATGCAGGGCGACCAGACGGTACAGGGCCGCCAGTTCGATCCGGGTTTGCCACTCCTCGGAAGACACACGAGATTTCAGGGATTGGAGAGCAGGTCCATCAGCCACTGGGTCGTTCCTCGTCTGCGTTTCAACTCAGGGTCGCTCTCCTCGATGGCCGCGTCAAGATTCAGCTTCCGTTAACCCTGTCTTAGCTTGGCCGCGATAATCAGGGATAAGCCGACTCGACCGGTGTGCCGGAGACGCCAGTGACCGTCCTCCCCATGATGCGTGCCGCGTCTGACTCTCCCCTGCCCGACCTGCTGGCACTCGCCCGTAATCCCAGCGTCGATGCACGCCAACGCTTGCTCATGGGCGTGCTGACGCTTTGCGAAACGCAGGGAGCCAGCGAAGAGGCGGCCAAGGCTTTCGGCGACATCTTTCTCACCGTCGCTGACCAGATCGAGCGGGACATCCGAAAGGCCCTCGCCATCCGTCTGGCCAAGGCTGACTGGGCCCCGCACGCCGTCGTCGAGGTTCTGATGATGGATGATATCGACATCGCCCGTCCCCTGTTGGCTTCCAGCTCCGTAGTCCAGGACGAGGACATGATGCGGGTGCTGCTGGAGGCCACACTGGAGCATCAGATCGAAGTGGCCCTGCGGCCCAGGCTCAGCGGCCGCGTGTCCGATGCCATCATCGACCGAGGCGAGCCCGCGACCCTGACAGCCCTGGCCTCCAACCGCAGCGCCCAGATCAGCGGCGAAGGGTTGCGTCGCCTTGTCGAGCATTCGCGCCGGATCGCCGCCCTTCGCCTGCCCCTGACGCGCCACCCTGGCCTGACGGAATCGCTCGCAGAGCAGATGTATCAGTGGGTCGGTGTGGCCCTGCGCCAATCCATCGCCGTGCGGTTCGAGATCGACGAGGAACGCCTGGCCGGTCTGGTCGACCAGGCCACCGCTGATGCCATGGCCCCGACCGATACCTCGCCTGACAGTCCGCATCGCGACGAGATGGAACGCCGCCTGATCGACAAGCTGCACGCGGCGGGTCAACTGAAGGCCGGCTATCTGGTCCGCGCCATCCGCGAGAGGCGACTTGGCCTTTTCCTGCATGGACTTGCCGCGCTCAGCGGGTTGCCTGCTGCGGATATCCGCAAGGCCTTGGCCGACAACAGTGCCGAGGCTCTTTATTATGCTTGCGCCGCGATCGGCATGGATCGAGCTGTTTTCCCCGCCATCCTCGCCGAGGTCCGGCACCTGAACGAAGGCATGCCCGCCGGGGATGGGGGATCGGTCTGGCAACGGGGACAGTTGTCGCCCTCGTCCGCGCTGCGTTCGTTCCGCGTCCTGATCCCGGCCTGAGTATGAGCGTTTGACACGACCGGCCCGCTCCGCTTGCGTAGCGTCGTGAGCCAGTCAGACCTTCAGATCGCCTTCACGGCGTCCGACCGCCCGGAAGCCCAGGCCGCCTGCGAGCGGCTGAAAGGGCTATATGGCGGTGTAGATCCCGCCGTGGCCGACGTCATCGTGGCCCTGGGCGGCGACGGCTTCATGCTGGAGACGCTGCACACCAATCTGGAGCGCCGCACGCCCGTGTTTGGCATGAACCGCGGCTCGGTCGGCTTCCTGATGAACGATTACGAGGAATCGGGCCTGCGCGAACGACTGGCCATGGCGGGGCGCGCCGTCATCCATCCGCTGCAGATGGACGCCTGGACCGAAGCCGGTCAGGTGCACAGCGGCCTGGCCATCAACGAGGTCTCCCTGCTGCGCCAGACCCGTCAGAGTGCCAAGCTGCGCATCAGCGTGGATGGCCGCGTGCGCCTGGACGAACTGGCCTGCGATGGCTGCATGGTGGCCACAGCGGCGGGGTCGACCGCATACAATCTGTCGGCCCACGGCCCGATCATTCCTCTGGACGCACCAATACTCGCCTTGACACCTATCAGCGCGTTTCGCCCACGGCGCTGGCGCGGCGCTCTTCTGCCCCATACCGCCAAGGTACGCTTCGAAGTTCTTGAGCCTGACAAGCGCCCGGTCAGCGCAACCGCCGACAGTTTCGAAGTCCGGCGTGTGGCTGCCGTAGAGGTGCGCGAACGCCGCGACATCGCCCTGACCATGCTGTTTGACGCCGGTCGGTCCTTCGAGGAGCGGGTTCTGGCAGAGCAATTCACGGCCTGAACCTGCCGTGCACCGGTTCTTAAACCTGTCAGGCGAAAGTGAAACATCCTCCCAGGAGTTTTGACGTGTCCAATCCGGCCCAGCTTTTTACCCCTCCCAACACGCTGCGCATGAAAGTCGGCGGTGGATTTGGCGGCATCGACGCCGGGGCCATCGCCAAGGCCGAAGAGGCGCTGAAGGCCATGTCAGCCCAGTTCGGCCAATGGCTGCAGGACGAAATCACCAAGCTGGACGCGGCCCAGACCGCGATCCGCACGCAGGGCCTGACCCAGGAAACTGCCGAGGGGCTTTATTTCCGCGCCCACGACCTGAAGGGTCTGGGCTCGACCTATCAGTATCCGATCGTGACCCGCATGGCCGGCTCGCTGTGCAAGCTACTGGACGATCCGGCAAAGCGGACCGAGGCTCCGATCGTCCTGCTGGATGCCCACATCGACGCCATCAAGGCCGTGGTCCGCGACGAAATCCAGACCGACGAGCATCCTGTCGGACGTGAACTGGCGGAAACGCTGGAAACGCGGGTCGCCGAGCTTCAGGGCTAACGGAAACCGACCTAAGCTGCCGCCACGTCGTTGGCTTGCTGCGTCGTGGCCGTCTGATCCAGCCGCTCCAGCAGATAGGCCATGTCCTCGCGAGGAGCATGCGGGCGCTGGGTCAGATAGCGCTCCAGCATTTGCTGGCGGAACAGGTCACCGGAGGTGTCGATCCCTTCGGCCTGCAAGGTGCGCCAGGTGTCGACGCCGGCCCGGAAAGCCTGAAACAGGCGCGGCGGCAGACCCGCCCGGTCATAGATGGCCTTGAGCCCCAGCGGCCCCGCATCGTGGATCATCAACGCCGCACGTGAATGCGGCGCACCGGCCAGCTCGGCAATCCCATGCTCGAACAGGGCCATCTGACCCCGCGCCAGGGCCCGCAAAAGCAGTGATGCCGTCAGGACCCGTCGCGCATTCAGCCCGGCGACGAAGCCGCCCAGGTCGGTCTGGCCCATGGCCTGATCGACCAGATCGATCGTCGCCCGCTCGCGCGCGAAGTTCGCCAGACGGATCGCCGTCTCCGGGGCCACGGCATGGCGAGCGATCAGGTGCTCGCGCACGGCGTCCGACGCCAGATCGACCAGACGCTCCGTGACACTCAACGGCAGCACCTGACGATAGGCCAGGGCCGTAACGATCTCGGACGAACCGCTGAACCGATCGACGCAGCGACCCAGCGCCGCCTCGGCGATGTCGGCATTGTCGTTGGACGCGAGCGCCCGCACGGCCTGTTCGCTGCCGAGCTCGGCCAGCACCGACGCCACGTCGCGGCCGACGCGAGGGCGAGAGGCCACGGCGACCTGACGTACCGACGATCCGGCCGTCACGATCTCGATCAGGTCCTCGTCGGTAAAGGCAGGCGAGAAGTGGATGATCGGCAACGCAACACTGTCCACATCCGCCGCCAGCCGTCTTGCCACGTCGCGCGGGATGAGGTCCGACGCCTTCAGCGTCACCGCCATGGCACGGCGCACCAGTTCGGCGGCATCCTCGGCCAGCAGCCGCAGGATCTTCTGGGCCGCCGCGCGGCCTTCGTCGTCCAGTTCGGCCTTGTCCATGCTACGGCACAGCTTGTGCGCGGCCGCGGCGCGCTCGTCCTCGTCCGTCGCCTTGATCAGGCGGCGAATGTCGATCTCGGTCAGGCGGGCGCGATAGGCGGTCATGTGAGTGCGCTTTGCATGCAGGCGTTCGCGGCCAGCATCAACCCGTTATGGTTAAGGCTGAGTTTACCATCGCCGGATTCGCGATCAGCTGCGCGAGCTTTCCGGGCTGAAGGCCCCGCCGAAGCCTGTGCTGGCCCCGCCCTGGCCGTCCTGACCCAGCAGCAGGGCCAGCAGGCTTTGATCCTGTTTCAACCGATCCAGCCGCGCCGCCAGCATCTGATCGCGTTCGGACAGGTCGGGAACTTTCTGCGTCTGAGCACCCGAACCCGCATCGGCGGCGGGCGCACCGGATCCGGCAGAGCGTTGCAGATTGGCATGCACCTCGGCCACCGTCGTCGGTCGACCACCGCGATAGAACAGCGACCGATTGGCGGCGGCGGCCTGCGGAAAGATCGAGGCTGCGCTGGCTCCCGGACGCGTGCTCATAGCCTCCATCAGCTGGGCCGCGCCTGCGGGCCCGAGGAAGTGGGCGGCGTACAGATCACCCGCCCCCGGCTCACGCCCCGTGCGCCCACGCAGATAGGCCGCGTTCTGAGCCGTCAGCTCGCCCGCCATGGTCGAAGCGGCCTGGGGGTCGAAACGCAGGTCCAGCACGACGTTGCGCGCCGACCCCTGCACCTTCCAACGCCCGTCGTTGCCGCGATAGATCAGGTCGGCATACTGGCCATAGCCGTGCTTGGCCCCATGCTGCTTCACCGTGGCCAGCCAGGTCTGCTCGATGAATTGGAACAGGCCGGACGCCGTCGACGTCGGTGCCCGCGCGGACGGGTTCATGGAGCTTTCGCGCCGCGCCGTGCGCAGCAGAAAGTCCGCATCCACGCCGGTCGCGCTGGAGGCACGGCGAATGGCCGCCTCGACACCGCCGGATGAGGGAATCGCTCCTACCGTCATGGGTATCAGGCTGGGGTTTCGTGGTTAATCAAACCCTAATGTGTCGCCCGCGCTCCACAGGCGAACATTGTTCGAGGCCCGGCGATCTTCGCCGTAAACTTGCCGCAAGGTCAGCGCTGCATTCGCCCATGGGTTGCTGTGGGGACGGCGATAGACAGGGAGTTACGGCCATGATGATCAGAACCGCGGGCAGCCCACACGGTGTCAGCCCCCTCGACTTTAATGAAAGACGCAAGCCGGGTCTGTCCCGGACCAGTTGGATGGTGATTGGCGTCGTCGCCCTGGCCCACGTCGGTGTGGGCGTGGCGCTCTATAACCAAAGGTTCGAGCTGCAACTGGCACCGACGGAGGAGCCGCCCCCGACGGTCATCACGTTGGAAAATATGCCCAAGCTGAAGCCGGTCGAGCCGCCAAGGCCTCAACCCAATCCGGCGGCTCCCAACCCCGTCGTCAACAAGACGCCGCTGCCGACGCAGCCAACGGAGACCATCACGGTTCCAGCCACAGACCCCAAGCCGGCCACCGGGACCACCCTTACCTTCAACGAGCCGGTGACTGACCCAAGCCCTAACCAGCCGCCTGCCGTCCAGCCACAACCCGACCCGCCGGCCGTCATCTCGCGTCCGAACTGGATTCGCCAGCCGACCGGTGAACAGTTGGCCCGCGTCTTCCCCGACAGGGCCCTGCAACGCGGCGTGGCGGGGACGGCTTCGCTGAACTGCCTCGTCGAGGTCAGCGGGCGGGTGACCGACTGTCGGGTCACCGGCGAAACGCCCGGGGGCTATGGCTTCGGCCGAGCCGCGCAGAGCGTGTCGCGCTACTTCCAGATCAGTCCGCAGACCGTGAACGGTGCCGCGCAAGGTTCACGCGTGGCGATCAACATGCGGTTCAACCTGCCGCAGGACTAGTCGAAGCGGGCGGGGTCGAGGGCGGCGGCATCAGGCACAGGTGCTGCCCCCTCGATCCCATCGGCCACGATCCGTGCCACCAGCGGCCCCAGCAGCCAGCCGTTGCGGCGCGGAGCCAGAGCCAGATGCAGACCCTCCGCCTGCGTCGGCCCGGCCAGAGGCAGACCGTCCGATGTCGCGCCGCGTATGCCCACGCGTACGACCCCTTCGCGGTGGTCCAGCCCCAGAAGGCCGAGGCCCCGCGAAGCCTGATCGTTTGCAGCATCAGGGTCGGGGGTCAGATCCCGATCACCGGCCTGCATAGTCGCGCCGATCACGACGCCGCCATCTGCGGGCGCGACGTAGGCCCCCGATGTGCGAATGACGGCTGGCGTCGCTAGCCCCGCAAAATAGCTCAGCTGGCCCTTGATCGGCTGGATGGCCGTAATGCGTTCGGCAACCGCAGACGGTAAGCCTTCGATGGCCGCCGCAGCCCCGGTTGCGACGACCAAGGAGGGCGTGAACCAGACCCGGCCATCGCCAGCCTCGACCCGCCAACGCCGGGTATCGCCGCTCAGCCGCGCGACCGTTGCCCGCACGACCGACACCCCCGACACACGCGCCAGAGCCGCCAGCCCCGGGCCGACATCGACACGCCAGTCCTCCAGGGTGCGCATGCCGCCGGTGACGGCCTCCGCTTCGAAGCCCAGAGCCTTCAGACGATCCAGGGCCGCCGGGGCATCATCACCCCGCCACTCGGCCCCCTCACGCCGGACCTTCAGGCCGTGCGTTTCGGCAAAGGCGGGCCACAGATCGCGGGCGCGGCGCAGCAAGGCCGCGCGCTCGGGCGTCGTCTCTTCCAGAAGAGATTCCATGGCCGGAGCGATCATGCCCGCCGCCACCGCGCTGGCATTGGCACCACCGGGATCGACCACCGTCACCGCATGCCCGCGCGCAGCCAGCTCCGCCGCCGAGCAAAGGCCCAGCACGCCGGCACCGATTACGATCACATCAGGGGAAGACGCCACCCCGATCAGATCGACCGGTCGTCGTCCTTTTGCAAGAGCGAAGGACTATTCCGCCGCGATCGCCGCCGCCCGGTTCTGCTCGATCCGCGTCGTCAGGGCCTCGTGCTGCTGCCACAGGGCCTGGGGCAGACGATCGCCGAACTGGGCGTAGAATTCGGGGATCAGAGCCGCTTCCTCGGCCCAGACCTCGGCATCGACATCCAGCAGGGTCGACAGATCGGCCTCGCTCAGGTCCAGGCCCGACAAATCCAGGCTGGCTCGCGTCGGCACCCGCCCGACCGGCGTATCGACCGCCTCGGCCTCGCCATCCAGCCGCTCGGCAATCCACTTCAGGACACGCGCATTGTCGCCGAAGCCGGGCCAGACGAACCGGCCCTCGTCGTCCTTGCGGAACCAGTTGACGAAATACAGGCGCGGCAGCTTGCCCGCCTCGGCCTTGCGCCCCATGGCCAGCCAGTGCGCGAAATAGTCACCCATGTTGTAGCCGCAGAACGGCAGCATGGCGAAGGGATCGCGGCGCAGGGTGCCGATGGCGTTCTCCGCCGCCGCCGTGCCTTCCGAGGCCACGGTCGAGCCCATGAAGACCCCGTGCTCCCAGTCGAAGGCCTCGGTCACCAACGGCACGGCACTGGCCCGGCGGCCGCCGAACAGGATGGCGTCGATCGGCACGCCCTTGGGGTCCTCCCACTCCGGGGCGATGGTCGGGCACTGGCTGGCGGGCGCCGCGAAGCGGGCATTGGGATGGGCCGCGGACTCGCCGGACGCCGGGTCGTGCGGCACGCCCTTCCAGTTGGTCAGACCCTCGGGCGCAGGCTTGGACAGACCTTCCCACCAAACGTCGTTGTCATGCGTCAGCGCGGTATTGGTGAAGACGGTGTTGGTCGCCATGGTCGCCAGGGCATTGCCGTTGGTGTTGCGGCTGGTGCCCGGCGCGACGCCGAAGAAGCCGGCCTCGGGGTTCACGGCGTACAGACGGCCGTCCTCGCCGAAGCGCATCCAGGCGATATCGTCGCCGATCGTCTCGGCGGTCCAGCCAGGGATGGTCGGCTGGAGCATGGCCAGATTCGTCTTGCCACAGGCGCTGGGGAAGGCGGCGGCGACATATTTGGCGCGGCCCTTGGGATCCGTCAGCTTCAGGATCAGCATATGCTCGGCCAGCCAGCCCTCGTCGCGGGCCATGACCGAGGCGATGCGCAGCGCATAGCATTTCTTGCCCAGCAAGGCGTTGCCGCCATAGCCGGAGCCATAGGACCAGATCTCCCGCGTCTCGGGATAGTGGACGATCCACTTGTCCTCATTGCACGGCCAGGCGACGTCGGCCTGACCTTCGGCCAGGGGCGCACCCAGGGTATGCACAGCCGGCACGAACACGCCGTCGGCGCCCAGCACGTCCAGCGCAGGCTGGCCCATGCGGGTCATGATGCCCATGGAGACGGCGACATAACCGCTGTCAGTGATCTCGACGCCCAGGGCAGAGATGTGCGATCCCAGCGGTCCCATGGAGAAGGGCACCACATACATGGTCCGCCCGGCCATGCAGCCGTGGAACAGTCCCTGCATCCTTGCCCGCATCTCGACCGGATCGGCCCAGTTGTTTGTCGGTCCGGCATCGACCTGATTGGCCGAACAGATAAAGGTCCGGCTCTCGACCCGGGCGACGTCCTTGGGGTCCGAGGCGGCGTAGTAGCAGCCGGGGCGTTTCGTCTGATCCAGTTCGCGCAGGGTGCCTTTTGCGATCAGGTCGGCGATGATGTCCGCCTTCTCGGCCTCCGAGCCATCGCACCAGTGGACCCGGTCGGGCCTGGTCAAGGTGGCGATCTGCTCGACCCAGGCGATCAGCCCGGCGTGCGCGGTCGGGGCCGGGTGCAGCCCGGGGATGGCGGATGGGGTCATGCTACTCTCCTGAACGTGCTTGGCCCGGCGATCTGACGCCGCCGTGGCCCCTCCCGATGCGCAAACGATCACGCATTGTTACGCGCGCAATGACACCTCCAGTGCCGCTCCGTCAACTGACGCAAAAATCATTCGCCGATGAGCGATGACAGGGCTCGCCTCGGCATCTTTCCGGTCGCGGTTCGAGGCCGGGCAGGCTATCGGAACGGCCATGCAGACGATGGACACGATCACCACCCTGCCCGACGGGGCCGCCGCCTCGCCGGCCGTGGCGCGGAACACCGGACCGATTCTCAAGGTACTGAGCGCCCATCTGCCCGCGCGGGGTCGCGTGCTGGAAGTCGCTGCCGGGTCCGGCGAGCACGCCGTGGCCTTCGCCCGCGCCCTGCCCGGCCTGACCTGGACGCCCAGCGATCCCTCGCCTGAGGCCCGCACCAGCATCGCCGCCTGGGCTGGAGCTGCGGCCCTGCCGAATCTGGCCGCCGCGACGGCGCTGGACGTGCTGAACGACGCGACCTGGCCGACCGAAACCGTCCAAGCCGTGGTCTGCATCAACATGGTCCACATCAGCCCTTGGTCAGCGACGATGGGCCTGATGCGTCTGGCCGGTCAGACCCTGATCCAGCCGGGCGGCCTGCTGGTCCTCTATGGCCCGTTTCGCGAAGCCGACGTGCCCCTCGCCCCCTCCAACGCCGCCTTCGACGACAGCCTGAAGGCTCGCAATCCGGACTGGGGCCTGCGCGATCTGGACGCGGTGGTCGAGGCGGCGCGGACCGAGGACCTGCGCCTGACCCTTCGCCGGGAGATGCCGGCCAATAATCTGATGCTGCTGTTCCGGCGGGTGCCATGAGCTTTTCGCGCACCTATGACGGCCCCGAGCCCATCCGCATCAACAAGTGGCTGGGCCAGACGGGTGTCTGCTCTCGGCGAGAGGCCGATGCTCTGATCGCCGACGGGCTGGTGTCGATCGACGGTGCGGTCGTCACAGATGCGGGCCGCAAGCTTGAGCCCGGCCAGACCCTGACCCTGAACGACCGGGCCACCGCTACCCTGGCCGAGGGTATCACCATCGTCATGCATAAGCCGCTGGGCTTCGTCTCGGGCCAGCCTGAGCCGGACAAGATTCCGGCCGTCCGCTTGCTGACCTCCGAAAACCTGGTCGGACCGGGCGAGGCCCCGCCCGAGGACATGTCCCTGCCCCCTATCGGCCGGCTGGACGAGGATTCGCGCGGCCTTCTGCTGCTGTCGTCCGACGGCGTGGTGGCCAAGGCGGTGATCGGGCCGCAGTCCGATCTGGACAAGGAGTATCTGGTCCGCGTCCGCGGCGACGTCACCGAGAACAAGCTGAAGCTACTGCGCTATGGCCTGCGCCTCGACGGGCGTCAGCTGAAGCCCGCACGGGTCAGCCGCATGGACACCTTCCGCCTGAAGTTCATCCTGCGCGAAGGCCGCAACCGCCAGATCCGGCGCATGTGCGACATGCTGGAACTTGAGGTCGTCGACCTGATCCGTATCCGCATCGGCCCGTTACGGCTCGACAATCTGCCGGAGGGCCGCTGGCGCATGCTGACGCCCGAAGAGCGGGCCGCCCTGGTCGGCTGAGCCCGCGTCTTCAGGCTGGCTTCAACCCACCTTGCCGGCGGCAGCGGCAACGGCGGCCATGTCTTCCAGTGGCAGGATCGTCTGACCGGTGACCATGATCGCCGGAGCATCCGCCAGGTCTTCGCTCGCCCGATCCAGCGCGCGCAGCGTTGCCGCCACGCCTTCACCGAACGCCAGGATGGGCATGCCCTTGGCACTGGCACGCATGATGGCGTCGTTCAGAGCGGCAGCGGCCTCGGGATCGGCCGATCCCGCCGGGACGATGAGGGCCTTCAACGCCCCGCTGTCGATGTCTGATACCTGGGCGGTGGCCAGTACGCTGGTGCCGCCGACATTCATGCCTGCCTCGCCCACTGACATGGGGGCCAGCGACAGGCCGTTGGCTCTCAGGACGGCTTCGGCGTCCGGCATGGGGCCGAATGTCATGGCCCGGCGCATGGCCAGACCGACACGGGCACGGATGGGTGCGGGCCGATAGCCATAGCGCGAACCGGGGTTGGAGCGGGGAGTAAACGGGGCTTTGCGTTGAGCGAACAAGGCGTCTCCTGGGTTGGTCCTCGGGTTACGACATCGACGGCCAAATAGACGACGACCACCCGTCGAGGAGGCGGGCGGCGGTAAGGCTGGATGTCTGGGAGCGCTGGAGATGGGCACTTCCTCCAATGATTTCAAGGCCTGGCGCGCCGGATCACTCGCAGACATGACAAGGCTTCCCTCTGAACCCGCCTTGGCTAAGGTGACCGCGGGAGGGCCGCACATGAACGCCATGAAGATCCTGCAGTCGGTGGAGGAACTGCTCTACGAGGTCATGTCGTGGCTGCTGTTTTATCCGCGCACCCTGGCGATGACGCTGCGCCATCCCCTGCGAACCATGCATTATTCGGACGCCGAACAGCGCGACAAGCCCGAGAAACAGTATCTGGAGACCCTCAGCCCGCCGCTGTTCCTGGTGCTCAGCATTCTGCTGGCCCACGGGCTGGAATTGCTGTTCGGCGTGCCCGTCACCGACGAGCCCAATCCGGTCAGCCGCTTCATCACCGCCAGCGAGCAGAATCTGCTGGCCTTCCGCGCCCTGATGTTCAGCCTGCATCCTCTGGTCTTTGCCTGGGCCTTCCTGAAACTGTCGAAGCACAAGGTCGATCGTGACAGCCTGCGCACCCCCTTTTTCGCCCAGTGCTATCTGGCGGGCGCGACCTCCATCCTGGTTAGTGTCGGCAGCCTGGGCGTGAACGATCCACTGATCTGGACGACCCTGACGGGCATGGCGATCGTGGTGGCCATCACCGTCTGGTATATCGCCATCCAGCGGCTGTGGCTGATGGCGATCCCCGGCATGGTCCAGTGGAAAGCCTGGGCCTGGGCCTTCGGTCTGTATCTGATGACCACCAGCCTTGTGGTCGCGGCCAATGCCCTGATCGAATAGCCGGGCCTATTTGTCGCGATAGGTTTCGCCGCCCTTCATCACGAACACCACCCGCTCCAGTTCGGTGACATCGCTCAGGGGATCGCCCCCGACTGCGATCAGGTCTGCCGGCATGCCCACAGCAATGCGCCCGGCCTGATCACTGATTCTCAAGTGCTCTGCAGCGCCCACCGTCGCCGACTGCACGGCCTCCAGCGGCGTCAGGCCTGCCCGCACCAGCAGGGCGAACTCCTGGGCATTGTCACCGTGGGCCGAGACGCCGCTGTCCGTGCCGAAGGCGATCCGCACACCACCGTCATGCGCCCGCGTGACCATGTCCAGCATCTTTGGCCCGGCCTCCAGTGCCTTGGCCGTCTGGGCGGGGGTGAAAAAGTTGTCCGGCCCCGAGGCGATGCGCGCCACATAGTCCCCGGCCAGCAGCGTCGGCACCAGCCAGACCCCCTCACGCCCCATCAGCCGGATCGACTCGGCGTCCAGATAGGTGCCGTGTTCGATGGAGTCGCCGCCCGCACGCAGGAAGCTGTTGATGCCGTCCGCGCCGTGGGCATGGGCGGTTACCTGCCGCCCCATCCGGTGACCCGCCGCGACAATGGCGGCCAATTCCTCGTCCGAGAACTGCTGGCCCAGACCCGCCGCGGTGTTGGACAGGACACCGCCCGTCGCCGTGATCTTGATGATGTCAGCACCCGACCGCACCTGCGTCCGCACCGCGCGCTGGCAGTCCTCGACACCGGAACAGACGCTTTCCGGCGACAGGGTGTGCATGACATCCTCGCGATAGCCGTTGATGTCACCATGCCCGCCATGGATCGACACGGACGAGCCCGAAGCGATCACCCGCGGCCCCGGCACATCGCCGCGCCGAATCGCGTCGCGCAGGGCAAACACGGCCTCGTTCGATCCGCCCAGATCGGCGACTGTCGTGAAGCCCGCCATCAGGGTGCGCCGGGCGTAGCGCGCGCCGACAAAGGCCTGTTCGGCATTGGATTGGGTCACCTCTTCCAGCCGCCCGTTTGGGTTCTGCTGACCGGTCAGATGCACATGGCTGTCGATCAGGCCGGGCAGTACGAATGAGTCGCGCAGATCAATGATCTGACCGTCTCCAACGAAGCCGTCGCGGATTTCGGCGACTTGGTTCCCTCTGATCACGATAGTTTTATCGCGCTGCACAACGCCGTCCAATGGATTGGCCAAAAGCCGACCGACTTGAACGAACGTCGTTAAATCATCTCCGGATACGGGAGTGCTCGCCGGACTTTGCGCCGCAACGCTTGTGCCGACGGCTAGAACGACCGCCGTTATCATCGATGCCATAACCCGCATGAAACCCCTCCCAAGGACAGCGGGTACCATAGCCTGCGCTCGCTAATCGCCAAGGCCGAGGTTGAAACCGGCGTCACACTTTGAAACAAACCCTCCCTTCGATGAAACCGCATGAAGGGCGTCGTATGCGGCTTGCGAGACGAGGATTCATTCTGGGCGGTGCCGCCCTGCTGTCGGGATGCGCAACAGCGGGTGCTGTGCAGCAGCCCCAACTGGCGACTACACCCGGCATCATTCCGCCACAGCCGGCGGCCCAGCCCATCGTCGTCGCGGCCAGTCAGGTCGCCCCGCCCCTCGATCCCCGCAGCATAGTTCGCAAGGACCTGATGGACCGCGCCATGGCGGCGCTGGACATCCATCACCACAAGGTACCGCTGCGCGACCGGATGTATCTGGTCGATTTCCAGAAGTTCTCGGGTGAAGAGCGGCTGTACGAGGTCGATCTGGTCGCTGGCAACGTCACGCCCCTGCGCACCAGCCACGGTCGCGGCTCAGACCCGACGCACACCGGCTTCGCCCGCCGCTTCTCCAACGAGCCCAACAGCCACATGTCATCGCTCGGGGCCTATGCCACCGCCGGGGCCAGCTATGGCTCCCAGCAGGGGCCGAATGTGCTGCTGGACGGGCTGGAGTATTCCAACAACCTGGCCCGAGACCGCGCCATCATCATCCACGGCGCCGACTATGCCGATCCGCGCTTCCTGGCGCGCGAGGGCAAGCTGGGGCGGTCATACGGTTGCTTCTCCGTCGCCCACGCCGACCTGCCGGCCCTTCGCGAGCGCATGGGCACTGGCCGCTTGCTGTTCGCCTACACCTGAGGTTGACGAGGGGGCCTAGTCCCGCTCCACGGCCCGCCAGCCGATATCGGTGCGGTGAAAACCACCGGGCCAGTCGATCTTGCGCACCGCCGCATAGGCCCGCTCGCGCGCCTCGACGATGTCGCGACCCCTCGCACAGACGTTCAGCACGCGCCCGCCGGCCGCTGCCAGTTGGCCGTCGTCACGGCGCTTGGTGCCCGCGTGAAACACCTGCACATGCGGGCCAAAATCCTGTTCTGCGCCCCGGATGATCGATCCTTCCAGCGGGCTGTCAGGATAGCCCTTGGCCGCCAGAACCACACAGATCACCGTATCGGTGGAGAACGTCGGCAGACGCGCCTGGGTCAGGTCACCCTTCGCACAGGCCAGCAGCAGGGGCACGATATCCCCGTCCATCCGCATCATCAGGACCTGGCATTCCGGGTCGCCGAAGCGGGCGTTGAACTCCACCACCTTCGGGCCCTCTTCGGTCGCCATAAGCCCGGCGTACAGCACCCCGCGATACGGGGCACCCTCCGCCGCCATGGCCGCGACCACCGGCTGCACGATCAGCCGCTCGGCCGCCTCTACCAGTTCGGGCGTGAAAACCGGTGCCGGCGAATAGCTGCCCATGCCGCCCGTGTTGGGACCCAGATCCCCGTCGAAGGCGCGCTTGTGATCCTGCGCCCCGCCCAGCAGCAAAGCGCTCTGCCCGTCGCAGACGGCAAACAGCGAGCCCTCCTCGCCGTCCATGAACTCCTCGATGACGACGCGGGCTCCGGCGGTGCCGAAGCGGCCGCCCAGCATCCGCTCTATCTCGGCCTCGGCATCGCGTTTGTCGGGGCTGATCGCCACGCCCTTGCCGGCGGCCAGACCGTCGGCCTTGATCACATAGGGTGGCTTGAACACCGTCAGCGCCTGCCGCGCCTCGTGCAGTCGCTCATAGACGCCATAGCCGGCCGTCGGGATTTCGTGGCGTTCCATGAAGGCTTTGGAAAACGCCTTGGAGGTCTCCAGCCGCGCCGCCTTGGCACTGGGTCCGAAGCACGGAATGCCCGCCGCGGCCAGCCGGTCCGCCAGACCAGCCTCCAGAGCCGTCTCCGGCCCCACGACGACCAGATCGGCCCGCATCTCGCGCGCCAGAACCGTCAGGGCATCGGCATCGGTAACCTTCAGATCGACCCGCTCGCCCAGCGCCTCCATGCCGGGATTACCCGGCGCAATCACCAGCCGACGCACCAGCGGCGACTGGGCGATCTTCCAGGCCAGGGCGTGCTCGCGCCCTCCCGATCCGACGAGCAGAATATTCATGCCCGCGACATGACCGCACCTGCGAACACGGTCAAGTCACAGGCGCGGTTAGCGGGGTCTTATCGTTCGTTCAGCGGGCGGGCGGCGTCCAGCGCGGCAGGGCCGCCAACTGCGCCGCCGTCAGATCGGTCATCAGGTCGCGGTCGTCCGATCCATTGGTCGGGACCGGCGCGGCCCGCACATCGCCGACCGGCACCACGACCTTCACATCGCCCGCCCCTTCCAGCTCGACGACCAGCTGCGTCAGCTGGCCACCGGCGTCCAGAACCAGCGTCTCGACATCGCCCAGGTCCGTGCCGTCCGCCGCGTGCAGGTCGGCGTCCTCCAGCTGACCGCGGCTCATGTCGAAGGCGATCGCGGCACGCGCCGTCGCCGTATCAGCGGCCTGTTCCGTCACGGGCGCGGGCGCAGCACCGGGTGCGGGCGGCTGGACGACGTCATCGGTGCTGTCGGAACAGGCCGAAATCGTGATGGCCCCGAGGGTGGCGACGGCGGCGATGGCAAAACGGTTCATGATGTCTCCTGGGGTCAAAGCATGGCGGACAGGACATAGACCCCGACGCCGATCAGCATGATCACACCGACCACCAGCCCTAGGCTGACGGCAGGCGCGGCGCTGCGGCGACCCAGCTCCCGCTCGCTGGGGTTCTGGTCGACGGGATCGGTATCCTGGGGGTCTGCGGGCATGGTGACGCTAACGACCTGTGCCGAAAGCCGTTCCCGCTTCTGTCAGGTGATGAAAACGTCTATACGTCGTACACACCCGGAGACCGTCATGGCCAAAGAATCCGTCTTTACCCTCAAGCTCGAGCCCGAGCTGCGCGACGCCTTCATGGCCGAGGCCGAGGCCAGCCACCGCCCTGCCTCTCAGGTCGTGCGTGAGTTGATGAGGGAGTTCGTCCAGAAGCAACAGGAAAGCCGGTCATATGAAGCGTTCGTGGCTTCCAAGGTCGCGGAGGGACTTGCATCGGTACGCAGGGGCGAGGGTATTTCTAATGAGGTCGTCGAGGCTGAGTTCACCGAGCGACGTCGCCGCGCTCGCGGCGAATGAGATTAATCTGGACACCGCCAGCGCTCGCTGACCGCGAGGATATCTGGCTTCATATTGCGCAAGATAATCCGGATGCCGCCGCCCGCATGGATGATCGGTTCAGCGCTGCCGCTGACAGGCTTTGCGCGTTTCCAAATGCTGGCAAGCTGAGCGCGACGCCTGGCACTCGAGAAGTTGTTCCACACCGAAACTACCGCCTCATTTACACGATGGACGCAGACACGATCTGGATCGTCGCCCTGATCCATGTAGCGCGACAGTGGCCGCCTGTGCGAATGGACGACGCATGACCGACGACTACGTCTTTGGCGGACCGCCTGAGGCCGCCGCCCCGCCGCGTGACAACAACCCACCGCAGTCGGTGTCGGAGCTCTCGTTCGCGCTGAAGCGGACGCTGGAGGATCGGTTCGGCCACGTCCGCCTGAGGGGCGAGGTGTCAAAGGTCAATCACCATGCCTCCGGCCACGTCTATCTGACGCTGAAGGACGACAAGGCCGCCATCGACGGCGTGATCTGGAAGGGCTCGGTGCGCGGACTGGGCGTCCGGCCTGAGACGGGGCTGGAAGTTATCGTCACCGGCAAGATCACCTCCTACCCGGCCCGCTCCTCCTATCAGATCGTCATAGAGAGCATGGAGGCCGCCGGTGCCGGTGCGCTTCTGGCCCAGCTGGAGCGTTTGAAGGTCAGACTACAGGGAGAGGGCCTGTTCGATCCGGCCCGCAAGAAGGCCATCCCCGCCTTTCCAGCTACCATCGGCGTGATCACCAGCCCGACAGGCGCCGTCATCCGCGACATCCTGCACCGCATCGCCGAGCGCTGGCCCTGCCGCGTCATCGTCTGGCCCTGCGTGGTCCAGGGGGATGCCGCCGCCGCCCAGGTCGCGAACGCGGTGCGCGGTTTCGATGCCTTGGGTGCCGATGGCGTCATTCCCCGCCCTGACCTGCTGATCGTCGCGCGTGGCGGTGGCTCGGTCGAGGATTTGTGGGCCTTCAACGACGAGACCCTGGCCCGCGCGGTCGCCTCGGCCACCATCCCGATCATCTCCGCCGTCGGGCATGAGACCGACACCACCCTGATCGATTTCGTCTCTGACCGCCGGGCCCCGACCCCGACCGGGGCCGCCGAGATCGCCACGCCCGTCCTGGCCGATCTGCGCTATGCCGTGGCCGATCTGGAGCGGCGACTGGACCGCGCGGGCGGCCGTCTGATCGAGGAACGCCGCACCCGCCTTCGCGCCGCCGCGCGTGGCCTGCCGACCCGGCCCGAAGACCTGCTGGCCCTGCCCCAGCAGCGTCTCGACCTGGCCAGCAGCCGACTCAGTTCCGGCCTGCAGCGCAATGTCTCGATTCACGGTCAGCAACTGGTCTCCACCTCGGCCCGCCTGGGCTCACATCTGCTGACGCAGCGGCTGAGCCGTGCCGATGAACGCCTGGTCATGGCCGACCGTCGTCTGCAAGGCGGCCTTTCCGCCAATGTCGCGGCCCACCAGCATCGTCTGCTGAGGGTCGCCAGTCGCCTGTCGCCCGATCCGCTGCACCGACGTCTCGATCAGCGGCTGGCCCGCCTGTCCGCCGTCTCAGATCGCCTGACGCCCACCCTGCCCCGCCGCCTGGACCGAGACGAAGCGCGCCTGGCGGCCCTGTCCCGCGCTTTGACGGGCCTGGATCCCAAACGCCCCAAGCCCGGCTTTGCCCGCGTCGAGACAGCCGACGGTGCCATGATCAGCAGCGCAGCGGCCCTGACCGCCGGGCAAGCCGTCAGCCTTGTCTTCGCCGATGGGTCACGTGGGGCACATATTGACTCTGACGACGGCACCCAGGCACCCACCGTCGGCCGTCCCCGGCCCCGACCAGCGCCATCTCCAAAGCCCACACCCGCTCCACAGGGCGATCTTTTTTAGCCGACAAGCTCTGCCTTGTAGGCCTAACTCGCGCTATACGAAGCCATGACCCAGACCGCACCCGGCCAGGCCACCCTCCACTATGGCGACGGCGAGTTCGCCGTCCTGAAGCCTGGCCGCTACGTCACCTGCGCCGTTTCTGGACGCGGGATACCACTGGAGATCCTGCGCTACTGGTCGGTCAGCCTTCAGGAGGCCTATGCCGGTCCTGACGAAGCTTTCAAACGGCTGGCCCAGGTGGACTGATCAAACCGTCATAAGCCTGTCGAATGTGGACGATGGACGCCGATTCCGTTCGCGCCTACCGTGACTGTCTGTTCCGACGCCCGGTGATTCAAGCTTTCGATGTCCTCGTACAAATCCGTAAAAATCCTGCTGGTCGATGACAACCAGCACATGAGGGCCATCACCTCCGCCGTGCTGCAGTCCGCTGGCGTGCGCGACGTGCATGAGGCCGGCGACGGCCCCCTGGCCCTGGAAATCCTGAAGGGCCACGACATCGACGTGGCCATCGTCGATTTCAACATGTCGCCCATGGACGGCGTGGAGTTCACCCGCCTGGTCCGCAACAGTCCAGGCAGCGCCAATCCCTATCTGCCCATTATCATGATGACCGGCCACTCGGAAAAGAGCCGGGTGTTCGAGGCCCGCGACGCCGGCGTGACCGAGTTCGTGACCAAGCCGCTGACCGCCAAGGCTCTGCTGGACCGGCTTCATGCCGTGATCTTCCGGCCCCGGCCCTATGTGAAGACCGACAGCTATTTCGGTCCCGACCGCCGTCGCCGCAACGATGCCAACTACAACGGCGAAAAGCGCCGCGTCGCGGATCATCAAATCGCCTGATCGGGCTCCGTCAGCGCCGCATAGACCCGGTCTGGCCAACGTTTGTGTACCCAGAACCAGTCCACGGGATGCTCGCGCACACGGTCTTCGATGAAGCGAGTGATCGCCTGTACGCCACGCGCAATATCGGCTGATCGATTACCGGTCTTCTCCAGCGCGATCGGGTCATGGACGGTCAGGCGAAATCGAACACCAGGCAGCCGCGTGACCGACAAGGGCTGCAACACAGTTCCAAACTTAAGGGCGAGGCGGCTGGGTCCCGGTGCCGCATTCACCGGCTGGCCGAAGAATGTCACCTCGGGCCCTTCCGAGAATTTCTGATCGTTCATCAGGGCGACCGACTCGCCCCGCGCCATCCCGGCCAGTAGCTCCCGCGCCCCGTCCCCTCCCTTGGGCGCGAACAGGGTGATGCCGTAACGCGCTCTGGCGGCGATGATCTGGGCGTCGACATAGGGATTGTTGGCCGCGCGATAGGTGATCTGGCACGGCACACCCGCGCCGATGATGGTTGCCGCCAGCGTTTCGATATTGGCGAAATGCCCGCCGACGAAGACCACCGGCCGGCCGCTGTCGCGGATGGCATGCAGACGCTCCAGCCCCACGACCTCTATCCGGTCCTGGGCCACGATCTGGTCCATCAGCGCCGTCTCGGCAAAGGCCCGGCCTGTCTGCTCCCACTGGTCCAGCGCCAGCCGCTCGCGCTCGGCCGGCGGCATGTCCGGAAAGGCGATCCGCAGGTTACGCATCACCGTCTTCTGTGTACCCGTTTTCGGTCCCAGGGTTCGCAACAACCAGCCGCCCAGCCCTGACGCCCGCTGCACCCCCAGCAACCGCATCAGCCCGATGAAGGCCGCGAACCCCATGGCCTCCAGCCGCCAGCTCAGATCCTGGCGAAAGCCGACCTTCCGTGTGCCCTCACCAGGCAATCGTCAGCCCGCCATCGACCACCAGAGTCTGGCCGTTCACATAGGACCCGGCCTTCGAGCATAGATAGACCGCCGTTCCCGCGATCTCGTCCGGCTGGCCGATGCGTTTCATGGGATTGGGCTCGACCGTCACCTTCAGCACCTCCTCGTTCTCCCACAGATAGCGGGCGAAGTCGGTCTGGATCAGGCCCGGCGCGATACAGTTGACCCGCACATTCGACGGCCCCCACTCCACCGCCAGATTGCGCGCCAGCTGCATGTCCGCCGCCTTGGAGACATTGTACGCCCCGATCAGGGCATTGCCCCGCAGGCCGCCGATGGACGAGATGATCACGATCGCCCCGTCCTTGCGCTCGATCATCTGCGGCGCGACCATCTGGGTCAGCCAGTGATTGGCCAGTACATTGTTGTGGAAAATCTTCTCGAACTGCTCGTCGGCAATCCCCGCCATCGGACCGGCATAGGGGTTGGACGCGGCATTGCAGACCAGGATGTCGATCTGGCCGAATGCGACAATGGTCTCGTCGACCAGTCGTTGCAGGTCGTCCTTGGAGGCGATGTTGGCCGGGATGGCGATGGCCGTGCCCTCGCCGTGCTTTTCGTTGATCGCCGTGGCGACTTCATCGCACGGCCCAGCCTTGCGCGAGGAGATGACGACCTTGGCTCCATGCTCCGCCATCCGCTCTGCGATCGCCTTGCCGATGCCCTTGGACGAGCCCGTGATGATGGCGACCTTGCCGGTCAGATCGAACAATTCCATGCATATCCCCGTATTCTGTGCGTTTGGCCTATAGGCGTGCGTCTCTGATACCCTGATACTCCAGCGATTCCATCCGGGAAGGCGGAACAACCGTTTCCATGCGTGCACTGACCCAGGGCTTTCTGTTCTTCAGCTATCTGTTCGTGGCCATGACCCTGGGCACATGGCTGTGGAGTGCCAACCTGGGTCTGGGATCGGCGGTTGCCGGTTTCGTGGGGGCTGCGGGCCTTCTGGTCGCCATCCACGTCCTCATTGCCGCCCGCGCCGACAAAGCCGCCCTGCGCAAGGAGATCGACACCGTCCGCCAGGCGCATCGCCTGCTCGCCGATGCGATGGAATCGACCCAATCCGCCCTGACCGACCTGGCCGGGGCGATCGAGGCCGGCTCCCTGACCTCGACCGAAAGCCTGACCGGCGAGGTCCGCATGCTGGAGAGCCTGATCCAGCAGATGAGCGAATCAATCGACCAGCGCATGGCCACCCAGGCCCCCGCCTCCGGCCCCTTCGAGGCCCGTTGGCAGCAGCAGTCAAACGTCCTGCTGCACACCATCCATGATGCCCTGACCGAAAACCGCGTCGACCTGTACCTGCAGCCCGTCGTTTCCCTGCCCCAGCGCCGGACCCTTTTCTACGAAAGCTTCACCCGCCTGCGGGCCGCCGACGATCGGGTCATGATGCCTGCCGAATACCTGTCGATCGCCGAAGGCGAGGGTCTGGTGCCCGCCATCGACAACCTGCTGCTGTTTCGCTGCGCCCAGATCGTGCGGCGACTGGCACGCCAAGACCGCAAGGTCGGTGTCTTCTGCAATGTCGCCCTGACGTCCCTGGCCGACGAGGCCTTCTTCCCGCAGTTCCTCGATTTCCTCAGTGAGAACCGCGACCTGAACCAGGCCCTGATCTTCGAACTGGGCCAGGCCACTTTCGACGCGCGCGGTGCGGTCGAGGCCCGCAACATGGCCAAGCTGGCTGACCTCGGCTTCCGTTTCTCCATCGACAAGGTCCAGACGCTGGACCTCGACTTCGCCGACCTTCAGCGATCCGACGTCAAGTTCATGAAGGTCTCGGCCGAGCTGCTGATCGAACAGCTACTCGACCTCGACATTGCCTCGCCCCTGCCCGGTCGCCCGGACATCTCGGCCGTCGATTTCGCCGACCTGACCCGCCGCTACGGCATCGAGCTGATCGCCGAGAAGTGCGAGACCGAGCGCCAGATCGTCGACATCCTCGAACTCGACATCGGCATGGCCCAGGGCCACCTGTTCGGCGAGCCCCGCGCCATCAAGGAAGCGGTCCTGGCCGAAACCGACCCACCCGCCGAGTTCCTGCGCAACACCCTGCGCAGCGTCGATCAGCGCCGCCGAGTGCACTAGAAGTCAATACCGGCGGTAACCATCGCGCCGATACTCGTCCTGCCAGTAGATGCGCTCGCGGCCGTAGCGATAGTCGCGGTTGTAGCCGCCGAAGCCATAGCCGCAGGGATCGTCTTCAGCTGACAACTGATTACCCAGCAGCGCCCCGGCCACGGCACCGATGGCCGCTCCGGCTTCGCGGTCGCCGCGCCCGGCGACGGCTGCCCCGACCGCCGCGCCCAGCGCCGCACCTGACGCCGTCGCAAACTCGCGATTGCGCGCGTAATCCCGCTCGCACGCCGAGGCATAGCCATCCGTCGTCGCACAGGACGCTGCGATCAACCCGCAGGCCCCCACTGCCGCCATCGTCAACATCGTTCTCATGAACCCTCTCCCTCGTATATCTGAAGCAGCAACGTGCGGTGCGCAGCGCCAGTTCCTTGGACGCGCGGGCTGTTGCCCTTCTCCCCGCTCCCAGAACCCGCTATCTGCCACCTATGACCCTGCCCCACGCGCCCTCCGGCCTCGGCGAGATCGCCGGCAACTACGACATCCTGCTCTGCGACGTCTGGGGCGTCATCCACAACGGACGCGAAAGCTGGCCTGAGGCCTGCGAGGCACTGATCCGCTTCAACCGCGACCACGGGGCGGTTGTGCTGATTTCCAACTCCCCACGCCCGGCCCACGACGTTGTCGCCCAGCTCGATGCTCTGGGCGTGCCGCGTGCCGCGTGGAAAGCCTTTGTCACATCGGGCGATGCCACTCGCGCCGAGCTGTCGAAACGTGCACCCGGTCCGGCCTGGATCATCGGTCCTGATCGTGACTGGCCCCTGTACGACGGGCTCGGACTCGACATTGCCGAGGGTGCCGCCGATGCCGCCTTCATTTCCGTCACCGGCCCGGTCGATGACAATGTCGAGACCCCCGAGGACTACCGCGAGCGTCTTGCCGAAGGCGCGGCCAGGAACCTGGAACTGATCTGCGCCAACCCGGATCGCGTGGTCCAGCGCGGCGACAAGCTTATCTATTGCGGCGGGTCGCTCGCCGACCTGTACGAGGAACTCGGCGGCCGCGTAACCATGGCCGGCAAGCCCTTCTCGCCCATCTATGGCCTGGCGCTGAAGGAAGCCGAGGCGCTACTGGGTCGCTCTGTCGATCGCTCGCGCGTCCTGTGCATCGGGGATGGCGTCGTCACCGACGTGCTGGGAGCGGACCGCCAGGCCCTTGACTGTCTGTTCATCGCGCAGGGCATCCATGGCGATGCTGCCCGTGGGCCCGACGGTCTGATCGACCCGGCCCGTGCCGCAGATCTCCTGAAGGCCGAGACCACCCACGCCCGCTATGCGATGCTCGATCTGACGTGGTGACATGCGACAATTCAGTCTAAGGCCCGTTCATGGTTGATCTGGTCACAGCGCACGCCTCGGGCGGCTACATCCTCGACGAGCTTCACGTCGGCATGGCCGCCGAAAAGAGCATCTTCGTCACCGAGCAGCGTATCCAGCAGTTCGCCGAGGCGTCGGATGACTTCAACCCGGTCCATCTGGACGAGGCCTTCGCATCGAAGACGGCCTATCGCGGCCGCATCGCCCACGGCCTGCTGTCGGCCTCGTTCGGCTCTGCCGTGGTCGGCACCATCCTTCCGGGTGCCGGCGCCATCTATATTTCACAGACGCTCCAGTTCCACTTCCCGGTCCGCATCGGCGACACGGTCCTGATCCGCATCACCGTCCTGTCGGTCGATCAGGAGACGGCGCGGGCCGAACTGAACTGCGAGGGCTTTGTCGACGACAAGTTGATCATGGACGGCATCGCCATGGTCCGCGTTCCCCGCCGTCGGCGCCCCGGCAAGGCCTGATCTTGGTCCAGGTCGTCACAGACTGGCGCGACCTGCCTGAGGATCTGCGCGGAGCCGCCGTCGCCATCGGTGCCTTCGACGGTGTCCACCGCGGACATCAGGCCGTCATCGTCGCCGCGCGTCAGGCCGCCGAACGGCTCGGTGCCCCTCTCGCCGTGGTCAGCTTTGAGCCCCATCCCCGCCGCTGGTTCCAGCCCGAGGCTGCTCCCTTCCGCCTGATGACCACCGACCAGATGGCCCGCGCCCTGGTCCCCCTGGGTGTCGAACGCCTGTATCTACTGCCCTTCGACGTCGACATGGCCGCCATGACGGATGAGCAGTTTGCTGTTGAAGTTCTCGGTTCTGGCCTGGGCATCCGCCACGCCGCCGTCGGCTTCGACTTCACATACGGCAAGGGTCGCAGCGGTTCGCCCGAGGGTCTGCGCCGCCACGGCAAACAGCTGGGCTTCACGGTCAGCGTCATCGACCGACTGGACGATCCCGACGGGCTGAAGCTGTCGTCTTCAGCTGTGCGCGAGGCGCTGAAGGCCGGCGACATGGCCCGCGCCGCCACCATCCTGGGCCGCCCCTTCGCCATACAGGGCGAGGTCGTGCACGGCGAAAAGCGCGGTCGCACCATCGGCGTGCCCACTGCCAACGTCCGCTTGGGCGAATACATGCGACCGGCATACGGCGTCTATGCCACCCGCACGCGCATGGCCGATGGTCGTATCGTCGGCGGTGTCGCCAACCTGGGCATCCGTCCCATGTTCGAGATCGAGGAGCCGCTGCTGGAGGTCTGGTTGCTGGACTTTTCAGGCGACCTGTATGGCCAGATCATCGAGACCGAACTGGTCGCCCTGCTGCGCGGCGAGATGAATTTCGACAGCCTGCACGCCCTGAAGGCCCAGATCGACGCCGACGCCGCCGCCGCGCGCGCCGTCCTGTCCGCCTAGCCTCCCGCGCACCGCCCTGCTAGACCGATCCCATCATGACCGTCCGCCTGTTTCGCCCGATTTCGATTAGCCGCCCGGCGTAGCGCCAACGGGCTCAAGCCCCGTGCTCGCCGGGATCGAAACATCACCGCGAACGATCACCCAAAGATACGCCTGGACGACTGATATGGCCGACGCCACACCCGACACCCCTACCGGCCGCGATTACCGCGAAACCGTCTTCCTGCCGGAGACTCCGTTCCCGATGCGCGGCGGCCTGCCGCAGAAAGAGCCGCTGATTCTGGAACAGTGGGGCGACCTGTATTCGACGCTGCGCAAGACCCGCCAGGCCCAGGGTGCACCGCTGTACGTTCTTCACGACGGCCCGCCCTATGCGAATGGCAACATCCACATCGGTCATGCGCTGAACAAGACGCTGAAGGACTTCGTGGTCCGGTCGCGGTTCCTGCTGGGCTATGACGTCGACTACGTCCCCGGCTGGGACTGCCACGGCCTGCCGATCGAGTGGAAGATCGAGGAACAGTACCGCGCCAAGGGCCGCCGCAAGGACGAGGTGTCCAAGGCCGAGTTCCGGGCCGCCTGCCGCGAATACGCCGCTGGCTGGATCGACGTGCAGCGCGATCAGTTCAAGCGCCTCGGCATCACCGGCGACTTCGACAACCGCTATGCGACCATGGACTTCACGACCGAGGCCGCCATCGTCGCCGAGTTCCACAAGTTCAAGAACTCCGGCCAGCTGTATCGCGGCTCCAAGCCCGTCATGTGGTCGCCGGTCGAGCGTACCGCCCTGGCCGACGCCGAGATCGAATACCACGATCACGTCAGCCCCACGATCTGGGTGAAGTTCCCGGTCGTCGGCACGTCGGACAGCCATCCGGACGACCTGTTGGCCTTCCGCACCCAGACACCGTCGGTCGTGATCTGGACCACCACACCCTGGACCATCCCGGCCAACCGGGCGATCAGCTACGGCCCCGACATCGCCTATGGCCTGTATGAAGTCGCGTCCCTGGAAACCGGGCTGGAGTTCGAGCCCTGGGCCAAGCCCGGCGACCGCTTCATCATCGCCGACAAACTGGCCGAGGATGTCTTCAAGGCGGCGAAGATGGCGACCTGGACCCGCGTCTATGACATCAACCCGTCGGGTCTGGAGTGCGCCCATCCGCTGGCGGCGCTGGACAGCGGCTATGGCTTTTCCGTGCCCCTGCTGTCGGGCGACCACGTCACCGACGATGCCGGCACCGGCTTTGTCCACACCGCGCCCGGCCACGGCGCGGACGACTATGAGGTCTGGAAGGCGCACGGCCACAAGGAGGTGCCCGACACGGTCGACCCGGACGGTGCCTACTATCCGCACGTGCCCCTGTTCGCGGGCCTGAAGGTCCTGGAGATCGAGGGCAAGAAGACCGGCAAGTTCGGCTCGGCCAACCCCTCCGTGATGGAAAAGCTGATCGAGGCGGGCACCCTGCTGGCGCGCGGGCGGCTGGAGCATTCCTATCCGCACAGCTGGCGCTCTAAGGCCCCGATCATCTTCCGCAACACGCCGCAGTGGTTCATCCGCATGGACGAGCCGCTCAAGGACGGCGACACCCTGCGCGACAAGGCGCTGACGGCCATCGACACCACCGCCTTCCATCCGGCGGCAGGCAAGAACCGCATCCGCACCATGGTCGAGGGTCGTCCCGACTGGCTGATCAGCCGCCAGCGCGCCTGGGGCACGCCTCTGGCCATGTTCGTCGACAAGCACACCGGCCATCCGCTGCATGATTCAGAAGTCGATGCCCGCATCCTGAAGGCCATCGCCGAGGGCGGGGCCGATGCCTGGTACGACCGGCCTGACGCCGACTTCCTGGGAGCGCACGATCCGTCACGCTACGAGAAGATCACCGACATTCTGGACGTCTGGTTCGACAGCGGCTGCACCCACGCCTTCACGCTGGAGGCACGCGATCCGGCCCATGGCTATACCGGCGACCGCCCGTCGCACTGGCCCGCCGACCTGTATCTGGAAGGCTCGGACCAGCATCGCGGCTGGTTCCAGTCCAACCTTCTCGAAGGCTCCGGCACCCGCGGCCGTGCCCCCTATGACGCCGTCCTGACCCACGGCTTCACCCAGGACGAGAACGGGGAGAAGATGTCCAAGTCCAAGGGCAACACGACCGACCCCGCCGTCATCATCAAGGAATCCGGGGCAGACATCCTGCGCCTGTGGGTGTCGTTGGTGGACTATGCCGAGGACCAGCGGATCGGAAAGCAGATCCTGCAGACCACTGTCGATGCCTATCGCAAGCTGAGGAACACCGTCCGCTATCTGCTGGGCGCACTGGACGGTTTCGACGAGGCCGAACGCCTCACCGACTACGCGCAGATGCCGCCGCTGGAGAAGTTCATCCTGCACCGCCTGCATGAACTGGATGGCCAGGTCCGTCAGGCCTATGCAGAATACCGGTTCCAGGACGTCGTCCGCCCGGTGCTGGAGTTCTGCTCCGGCGACCTGTCGGCCCTGTATTTCGACATCCGCAAGGACAGCCTGTACTGCGACCGCCCCGACGCGGTCCGCCGCCGTGCCGCCCGCACGGTGATGGACGAAGTCTTCATGCGCCTGACCGCATGGCTGGCTCCGCTGACCCCCTTCACGATGGAAGAGGCCTGGGGGACGCGGTTCCCCGACGGCGGCTCGAACTGCGCGCGGGTGATCCCGGAGACGACGGGGGAGTGGGCCAACTTCGATGAAAAGCACCGCTGGGCGAAAATCGAAAAAGCCCTAATTGTTACCAATGGCGCACTGGAAATCGAGCGTCGTGAGAAGCGCATCGGTACCGGTCTGGACGCCGAGCTTGAGGTCTTCATCACTGACGAGCACATCGCGTCCGCCTTCACAGGCATGTCCGACCAAGATGTCGCTGACATCTTCCGCGTCAGTCGCGCAGAAATGACTCAAGCTTCACCTCCTCCTGCTGCGTCTCAGTTCGCGGAGGTGCTAAACGTGGCCGTCGTGGTGAAGCCGCTAATCTCCGAGCCCAAATGCGCCCGCTCGTGGCGCCGCGTGTCTGATGTCGGCTCCGACCCCGCCTACCCCGACCTCAGCGCCCGCGATGCGGATGCCGTCCGGGCCTGGGACGCGGCGAGAGCCTGAAAGCCATGATGGGCATGCAGACATCGGAACCGGCTCTGACGGCGCTCGCCGCCTGGGCCCTGGTTCCGATGGTTCTGCATTTCGGCCTGATCGTCGGGCTCTACGTCGTCCTGACATGGACACGTATGGTCATCGTCAAACGGGGACAGGCCACCAAGGCCGACTTCGCCCGCGCCGACGGCGACCCGCGTCTGTCCGCCCGCATCCAGCGTAACCTGGGCAATCAGTTCGAGGCCCCGGTCTTCGCATGGATCGGCCTCGGCCTGCTGATCCTGACCGGGCAGCTCAACACGCTCGACGTCGCCGCCGCCTGGCTGTTCCTGATCGGGCGCGTGATCCACAGCGCGGTTCAGTGCACCGGCGACAATGTCGCCCTGCGCGGCCAGGTCTTCACGATCAACTTCGTGGCGGTTCTCTGGCTCATGGCCCACGCGGCCTGGGTCGTGGTCGTCAGCCTATAGGCCTCAGCTGAAGCTGTACCCTGTCTTCGTCTGGGTGAAGAAATCCGCCGCCGCAAAGCCCTGCTCACGCGGGCCATAGCTGGACTTCTTCGTGCCCCCGAACGGTACATGATAGTCCACGCCCGCCGTCGGCAGATTGACCATGACCATCCCCGCCTTGGCCCGTCGCTGGAAATCCCGCGCATGCTTAAGCGACGTCGTGACGATGCCCGCCGACAGGCCGAACTCGACACCGTTGGCGATCTCCAGCGCCTGTTCGTAGTCGCTGACCCGGATCACCGAGGCCACCGGGCCGAACACCTCCTCGGTATTGATCCGCATGTCCGGGACCGTATCGACGATGAGGGTCGGATCGACGTACCAGCCGGGCGTCTCCAGCGTCAGACGCCGCCCGCCCTGCGCCACGCGCCCGCCCTCGCCCGTCGCAATGTCGATATAGCGATACGAGGTCTCCATCTGCGCCTCGCTGACCGCCGGGCCGATGTTGGTCGCCGGGTCCAGCGCATGGCCGACCTTCAGTGCCGCCAGCCGCTCCGACAGCACCGCCACGAACCGGTCGTGAATGCCGTCCTGCACGATCAACCGGCTGGATGCCGTGCACCGCTGACCCGTCGCAAAGAAACAGCCATCCAGCGCCACCATGACTGCCCGCTCCAGATCGGCGTCATCCAGCACGATCAGCGGGTTCTTACCCCCCATCTCCAGCTGAACCCGCGCCTGGCGCTTGGCCGCCCCCATCGCCACGCCCGCCCCGACACCCTGCGAGCCGGTGAAGCTGATCCCGTCCACCTCCGGATGATCCACGATCGCCTGCCCCACCCCGCCACGCCCGATGACCAGGTTCAACACCCCGTCGGACAACCCCGCCTCGTGCAGGATGGCGACCAGGGCCTCGGCGGTCGCCGGCGTCGGACCCGCCGCCTTCATCACCACCGTATTGCCGAAGGCCAGAGCGGGTGCCGCCTTCCACGCAGGAATGGCGATGGGGAAGTTCCACGGCGTGATCAGGCCGAACACCCCGACCGGCTGCCGCCAGGTCTGGACCTCTACCCCCGGCCGCACCGAGGCCAGGTTCTGGCCGTGCAGACGCAGCGCCTCGCCTGCAAAATACTTCAGGATCCGCGCCGCACGCGCCGTCTCGCCGATCCCCTCGGCCAGGGTCTTGCCCTCTTCGCGCGACAGCAGCCGCCCTACGCTCTCGCGCCGCTCCATCAGCAGGGTGCCCGCCCGGTCCAGCACATCGGACCGCAGTTCCGGCGACGCCTCGGCCCAGGCCGGGAAGGCCCGGCGCGCTGCATCCACCGCTGCATCCACCTCGGCCACGCCTCCATCTGGTGTGCGTGCCACGATCTCGCGCGTGTCCGACGGGTTCAGCCCCTCGGCGGGCCGTTCAGCCTCGACCTTTCGGCCATCGATCCAGTGAGAGAGAGCCAGAATGTCTGCCATGGCGATGGTCTAGCCGAGATCATCCGTCGTTGAAACGGCCAGCCGGGCAGGATTCCTTGACAGCAAAAAGCCCCGCTGGCGAGCCATGCGGGGCTTTGAGATTGTTTGGGTGCGGGAGCAGGATTTGAACCTGCGACCTTCAGGTTATGAGCCTGACGAGCTACCGGGCTGCTCCATCCCGCGGCAAACGGTAGTGCAAAGGAAGAAGGGTTCGAGAGAACGGGCCCAAGTTTCGTAAAGGGTGCCCGTAAATACAATCATCTATCCGTCTGGTAGACCCGGCAGCGACCTACTCTCCCACGCCTTGAGACGGAGTACCATCGGCTCTGGAGGGCTTAACGACCGAGTTCGGAATGGGATCGGGTGGGGAACCTCCGACATAGCCACCAGGTCAACCAGGCGGATAGACGATTGTGAGAAGACATTGTCGTATTCGAAAATCGAATGAGTTTTGCTGAGAAACGATCAAGCCGATCGGATTATTAGTACCAGTAAGCTTCATGGGTCGCCCCACTTCCACACCTGGCCTATCAACGTGGTAGTCTTCCACGATCCTCAGCGAAGCCTTGTTTTGAGGTTAGTTTCCCGCTTAGATGCTTTCAGCGGTTATCTATTCCATACATAGCTACCCTGCTGCACAACTGGCGTCATGACAGGTCCACCAGAGGTATGTCCATCCCGGTCCTCTCGTACTAGGGACAGATCCTCTCAAGCTTCGAACACCCACGGCAGATAGGGACCAAACTGTCTCACGACGTTCTGAACCCAGCTCACGTACCACTTTAAATGGCGAACAGCCATACCCTTGGGACCTGCTCCAGCCCCAGGATGTGATGAGCCGACATCGAGGTGCCAAACTTTGCCGTCGATATGGACTCTTGGGCAAAATCAGCCTGTTATCCCTAGAGTACCTTTTATCCGTTGAGCGATGGCCCTTCCACGCGGGACCACCGGATCACTATGGCCGACTTTCGTCTCTGCTCGACTTGTCAGTCTCGCAGTCAGGCGGGCTTATGCCATTGCACTCGACGACCGATTTCCGACCGGTCTGAGCCCACCATCGCGCGCCTCCGTTACACTTTAGGAGGCGACCGCCCCAGTCAAACTACCCACCACGCCATGTCCCGGGACCGGATAACGGCCCTCGGTTAGACGTCAACGACAGTAAGGGTGGTATTTCAAGGATGGCTCCACCAGAGCTGGCGCCCCGGTTTCATAGCCTCCCACCTATCCTACACATACGGTCGCTAACGCCAAGGCGAAGCTATAGTAAAGGTTCATAGGGTCTTTCCGTCTGACCGCGGGAACCCCGCATCTTCACGGGGAATTCAATTTCACTGAGCCTGTGCTGGAGACAGTGGG